>ENA-OQAL01000011-OQAL01000011.1-human-gut-metagenome-genome-assembly--contig:-NODE-11-length-43619-cov-4.393866_pt1 | contig 43619 bp, 51 predicted proteins | sample MGYA00242491_ERZ504519 | MGnify/ENA primary metagenome ERZ504519 (study PRJEB26092, sample SAMD00036260) | human gut metagenome | host: Homo sapiens | study: EMG produced TPA metagenomics assembly of... | reverse complement strand
TAACTCCAAGTTGAAAGGCTTTAGAGCACAACTACGCGGTGTACAGGATTTACCTTTCTTTATGTTCAGAGTGTCTATGATCTTTGGATAACATGATTATATTGCCACGGACTTATGCAACTGTGCCGGAATCTATGTATGATTGACATTGCGGACAAAATGGCATCAACCGAAGAGTTGAAACAATCAGATGCCTATTTTTATGTGGATGACTCGGTTATTTTTGCTAAAGGGATTAACCAAGGAAATTTTAAAGCACTGATAACTAGACTAAACAATACTATCAAGGAATCACCGGCCAAGTGTGACGAACAGCCGGAGTTGAATCAAGTTTACCTGGATTTTCAGAAAAAATTTAACTACCAAATAAAAATTTCATGAAGACGAGAAAAGTACAATCTGTACCATTGAAGAGGCGTTTTAACGGAATGGAAGGGCTCTTCCTGGTGCAACGACCTGTCTCAATGGGAGGTTGGATACATGGAAATATTGATGAAGTGGACGAACATGTATCCCTGAAGAAACTCAATGCACTCCAAACGGTAGTAGAAACCAACTTTTAGAGGTAAAAAAGAAACAAGAAGAGGACCCTAATAAAAGCAATGGGGCGAAACCCGAATAAATGGCTATCCAGATATTTGAAATATTTCATTTATCGGCAACGGAAATTGAAACTTATCATCAATGGTCAGTTTGATGAGTCCATGAAAGCAGAGTTTTATGATCATTTCCATATCACGACATTGGGTATGGAGGCAAATGAAAATCAAGACAAAGCCGTCAAAGAAATATTTAATAAATTTGAGGAGGAAATCTTCCAGGCTGAAATAGGAATGTTTGCCAAGGCAATGACTTCCGATGATTTAAAGGAGTTCTGTCACAATATCCAATCATTTGATAAGAAATTAGCAAGCTATAACTGTCCGAATCAGCGCAATTTCAAAGCGCTGTATTACTATAAGACTACTGAATTATTGGAACAAACCCATTTTCTGCAACAAACAGATAGCTATGCTTCCTTGAAGCAATTACTTTTACGCACTTTCCCTTTTCAGAATATTGAGGTGTTCTTGGATGCAATCTATCAAGATCATACTATAAACGAAAAAAGGTTTTTGGGGAAACAAACATTTCTTCCAGCAGAGGAGAATAAGGATAAGGAGAAAAAGAAGAAAGAATGTTGGATTGAATTACCTGATTGGGTGGACTTTATTTTTTATCAATTCATCGGAATTCAAACGGAAAATACTTAACTGCTGCTTTTCGCTGGCTTGCAGAATCAGGGTTGAAGACAGCCTAACTATCTTACATACGGATCTGAAACCGGTAAGATATTATGAATTACGTATTTTATCCATTCTAAGGAACCGAAAATGCAATTGTGAGGATTTCTTTCACTTCCTACAGCAATTAGATTATAAGGACGTGAATGAAAAGATGGAAATTGACGTGGGTATCTTAGAAGCTTTGACTATTTTCAGGCAACGAGTACAAGATCCGATGAAAATAGACCGGCTCATCCAGACGCATCGGCTTGTGAAAAGTTTGTGGCATAATGGTTCTAAGTTTCTGAACGCTTACACGCTTCACAACCATGAGCATGCCATTAATCTGATTAAGAATGTGGTGAGAATGGTTAACAACATTGATTTTTAAACATAAAATCAACGGATTATTTCTTGTTATTCCAGGCTTGTTATCTGCATGACATCAGTATGGTGATTCATCCGAATATAGCGTCTTTCAATGAATCAAATCCGGATTCAGAAGTGTTAATCAGTCAATGGATGGATGAAATGTTAAAGATAGAGAATGATGTCACTAGGACTTTTAAAGAAGACCATTTTTCTCTAGCAGAAATATTTCAATTACGGAAAAAAATCGGTAGATTGCAAGTAGAAGCTTTTCAGAAGGTTTTCAATTTTTTTGAGAACAAGGTCAGAAGTACCCATCCGCAAGACAGCGCTAAATACATCCGAAGTTGGCAGAAAGGATCTTGTCTCATCTTTCAGAAGTTGAAGCTGATACGATTGCAAAAGTTTCAGAAAGTCATGGTTGGGATAGCATACACGTGTATAGCCTGAAGTCTGAGGCAAAGGAAGAGTTGGTCAGTATTAAATATATGATGATTCTTATACGTATGGCTGACTTGTTGGATCTGGCAAATGATAGAATAGACTACTATCTTCTGAAGCAGAACCGGTCTCAAATGAGCCTTCTTTCCCGGTTTCACTGGATTTCGCATCTCATATCGGACGGATATAAATTGGATGTCGAGTTTAATCCGATAAAAGGTGTTCCATTGGACGAACACCCGATTGAGGAAAATATTTATGTGGACATCTTCTTGAATACTGAAATTATGGCTGCGATGGCTGTAAATGAAGAACCTTGCTTGAATATCCGTGCCACTAAAGGACTATGTAACAGCAGCAGCAATCCTCTAAAAAAAGAAGGCACACAGCAGGAGTGTATCCAATATGAATTATTTAAAGACAACAGAAGGTGTAATTCGGACTTGGTCCGAATTGACGGAACAGGTAAGAAATGCCCTTTCTTATGTATCTGGATACAAAAAAACATGAATGGTTGTTTGCAGAACTGGCTGAACTGAAGTATTATCTTAACTCTGTAAATTCGAACCTCATCAAATCGGATATTAAAGTCAGATTCTTTTATTCTAACCTTCAACCTTTTGATTCGGAATTCTATGATGATATCAGGTCTTATCTACAAAAGTCATGAAGCTAGATGAATGTGTAGAGCTGTTCGGATTTTCGCTACCAAATGGCTTCATATAAACGGGTATACTGCTATTTGGGTTTATATCGACTGCTAGATGATGTGTGAGCATCAGCAAATCACTCACTGGCTGGTTAGAAGCCTGATTTGAGTACCCAGACTATATCTAATATTCACATTAGACAGGCATATTGAACCGAATGTTCTGACGGTGATGCTACTGGTTAGTTTTTGCTTCTATAGGTTCAGGGCTTGCCAAAAGGATCATTATTTCAGTATAAACCGCGTCTTAGTGGTACTCATTCTTGTCAATTATGTCTGCTTGAGCTGAATCGAAAAGAAGCGTTCTCACATCCAGTTCCGTTTATGGGAAAGGCTATACCACCACATCCATTGGAGTATAGCCTTTCACTTTTTATCATATTTTGTATATATCCGCTTCATGCCTTTTGGGAATTCCTCTCCAGAGCCTGCATATAATGGCGCAACATATAGTCGGAAGAATAGCCAAGCATTTCCCCGACGTGTTCTTTGGGAATCCGGTTGGCCAGGGTGACTGTCGCAGCGAACGTATTGCGGGCCATCTGGGTGGTAAGCCTCTTGGAAATCCGACATAGTACCGAAACCTCTTTCAGGTATTCATTCATTTTCTGGACTGAAGGGACAGGAAAACACGGACCTTCCGGATTCATCGGATTCCAACCTCTGTATTTCTCCAGCAGGACCATTGCCGGTTTAAGAAGAGGAACACGGCTTATATAGTTGTCTCCAGCCTCCCCTCCTTCAGCACGTGTCCTGCAAATCCACAGTGTTCCTTCGTCATCCCTGAACAGGTGCGACGGACAAAGGGTGCTTACCCTCTGATAGGAAAGTCCGGTGAGCGCACAGAAGACGAACACATCCTTCACCCGTTTCAGACGTCCGGACGGCATATCCGTTTCCATCACTGTTTTTCAGTTCATCCCAGTCCAGGAAAGAAGGGGAAGTCTTCTCCTTTACGCACAACTGTCCCAGTTCTTCCAAAAACTTGCCATGTTCCATCCAGCCCTTCTGCTGAGCCACCTTGAGAACTTTACGGAAACACTCCAGATATTTAGCCGCCGTATTCCAGGCCAGCCCGCAGGTTTCCTTCAGATATCTTTCAAATGCCGTGATGAACTTCCTGTCCAGTTCGGAGAATGCGACGTCCTCCTTATTGTAAACATCCCGTATGACTGTCTCCACCAATCCGTGACACCTGTTGTAACGTGCCAGGGTGGCAGGATGCAAATCCCCGGGAGAAGCCGCCCATCCGTCTATGCATTCCTTCATGGCCTTCAGAACCTGATGCCGTCCTTCCCTGGCATAGAGAATATCCAGGATTTTCTTCGGAGTCAGTCTTTCCCCATCATACACAGAATTCCTATGGATGACATATATCCTGTCCCTCAGTGTCTCAATATACATGTTCAGCTCTGCCGAACTCCGCCCCCTTCCCTTGCTACGCATCTTCGCATTGTCCCATAACTCCACCGGTATAGAGCGCTGGATACGGATTTCATCCCGCTGTCCGTTGATTGTCACCCGAAGAACAACCGGTGCTTCACCGTTCTTCAACAACTTGTTCTTCAAGATGAAGAACATTACATTCAGTGTATTTTCTTTTCATACGTTCTGTTTTGGTGCAAACTTAGTAAATACACTGAAATACAGTACTATGCGAAATTGCGCAATATAACGAAGTATAATACATGTCTTTCCTGAACACGGCTGTACCTCCCAGATTCAACAATCGGATATTTCTGAAAGACCGGTTCCTGCAACAGGCAACATGAGACATCTGATGACTTTTGATGCCATCTGATGACATGATATTGGCCGGTCGGCCCATACCGTCTATCTTTGCCTCAAACCAAACAACTATACTTTATGGAAATCGTAAACATTGAAGCCGGTACTTTCAGAGAAATGACAACATCCATCCGACTGCTGAAAGAAAAACTGGAAAACCTCAAAAGCAGGCAAACCTCAAAAAGTCTGGATGACTGGATGGACAATCAGGAAGTATGCATGGCACTGAACATATCGCAGAGAACATTGCAGGCCCTGAGAAGCAACGGTACCTTGCCCTTCTCCCAGATTGACCGGAAAACCTATTATCGAAGACAGGATGTTATCAGACTGATTGAAAAAGGGAAGAAGAGATAATCCCGGTAAAAACGTGGCCAATCCATACAAGCAGACAACTTTTCCTTATGTAAAAGGCTATACCTCACTGTGCGTTGTGAAGTATAGCCTTTTCTGATTATCCGAAGACCCGGGCGACATCCTGCATGTCCTTCATGATACTGTTGTCCAACACACGGGCATAATGCTGTGTCATGCGGGTTGAAGAATGGCCGAGCATCTTCGACACATTCTGCAGGGCGACATCGTTAGCAAGGGTAACAGTCGTCGCGAACGTGTGCCGGGCCACATGAACGGTGAGCCGTTTGTTCACCCGACATAGGGTGGCTATCTCTTTCAGGAACTCATTCATCTTCTGATTCGACGGAATCGGGAAACAGGGACCTTCAGGATTTTCCGGATTCCAGTCCTTGTATTTCTCCAGAATGACAAGTGCGGGTTCCAGAAGCGGAACATTGCAGGTACAGCTTTCCTTATGAGTAGTAATCTTTACGCGGGCCTTGTGTATCCACAGTTTCCCCTCATTGTCCTTGTAAAGATGTGCCGGGCACAAGGTCTTCACATCAATGTATGACAGGCCGGTCAGACAACAGAACAGGAAAAAATCCTTCACGGTGTTCAGACGTGTCGTGGAAAAGTCCTTCTCCATAATCCGTTTCAGTTCTTCCAGGGTCAGGAACGTAGGACACGTTTCTTCCTTCCGAAACAGACGCTTTCTTTTCCGGCCAACGGGTCCAGTTCCAGCCATCCGTTTTCCCGGGCCAGTCCGAGAAATTTGCGGAAACAGCTCATATACTTGGTCAGGGTATTCTGGGAAAGCTTGCGTACCGTTCTCAGATGCATCTCAAACCGGTCAATGAATTCCCCATTCAGTTCATGAAATGTAATGTCCTCTTTCCTGTAGAAATTCTTGATGACTGTCTGCAACGATTCATAACAGTTGTTATAACGTGAAATGGTGGAGGGCTGGTACTCCGTACCAATCAGGGAAGTCCAGTCATCAATACATTTCCGCATGGTCTGCAAAACCAGATGTCGTTCCTCTTTAGAGAATAACTTTATCAGAAGATTCTTTGGGGTAATCAGGGCTTCCCGACAGAGAAGTTCCTTGTGAATCTGATACAGCCTTACTTTTAATGCCTCAATATAGCTGTTTAGCTCCGTTGAACTCCGGTCTTTTCCTTTGCTGCGTTCCTTCACATTGTCCCATAACTTCAACGGAACAGAACGTTGAATCCGGACTTCATCCTGCTGGCCATCTATAGTTACTCGAAGAATAATCGGCGCCTCACCATTCTTTAACAACCTGCTCTTCAAAACGAAGAACAGCACTCTTAGTGTGTTCTGTTTCATACTCCTTTGTTTTTTAGTGTTACAACTTAGTTTTTATGGAACAAAACAAACCTACGTAAAAATATGAAAATCAGCGAAATGTAATACATTTTAGTTGCATTTTTTTTGAGGTCTGAAAAAAGCAACCATTTTTGCACCTGACTTACTTCGCAAAACCACCATATTCTGCTTCCGCCCGGAAACGAAAAAAGCCCTGATTCTGTTGTGAATCAGAGCTTTTCCTAATTTTGCTTTGTAAGCTTGCGGTGCGTACGGGACGTCGAACCCGTGACCCCATGCGTGACAGGCATGTATTCTAACCAACTGAACTAACGCACCATTAAGTTTTTTCGTTGCCATCTCTCTCGATTGCGATGCAAAGGTAGTGCTTTTTTTTTGAATCTGCAATAGTCATTTCCGAAAAATATTCAAAAAAAGTTTTACGCCTCATTTTTTAGAAAGCCACACATAGGAGGTTCTTACAAAACCTTGTCAGAAAACCACCATCACAGACAACTTTTTGTTCGCTTTTATTAGGAGATTGTTTATAATTCGTTACATTTGCAAAACTATTTTTTTCTACAAAAAAACAGCACTGAATGAAAATTGCAATCATAAAATACAATGCAGGCAACCTCTTTTCGGTGGATTGTGCACTGAAGCGACTGGGTGTGGAACCTGTCATCACTAACGACAAGGAGACACTGCTCAGTGCCGACAAGGTGATTTTCCCGGGAGTGGGCGAAGCACGTACCACCATGGATTACCTGAAAGCTTGCCACATGGACCTTCTCATCAAAGAGCTCAAACAACCAGTATTAGGTATTTGCCTGGGGATGCAGTTGCTCTGCCGACATTCGGAAGAAGGTGATGCGGACTGTCTGGGAATCTTCGATGCGGAAGTCAAGCGATTCCAGTCGACCAATCCTGAAGAGAAAGTTCCTCATATGGGATGGAATACATTGTCACATCTCCGCAGCCCGCTCTTTCAAGGTATGAAAGAAGAAGAGTTCGTGTATTTCGTGCATAGTTTCTATGTGCCGGTCAACGAATTTACAGCGGCCACAACCGACTATATCACTCCTTTCAGTGCGGCCTTGCACAAGGATAACTTCTATGCCACCCAGTTTCATCCGGAAAAAAGCGGAAAGGTGGGAGAATGTATCCTGCGCAACTTTTTGAATCTCTAATCACGAAACATTATATAAAATATGATAGAACTTATACCAGCCATCGATGTCATCGACGGGAAGTGTGTACGACTTTCTCAGGGCGACTATCAGTCGAAAAAGGTTTACAACGAGAATCCAGTGGAAGTGGCCAAGATGTTTGAAGCGCATGGCATCCATCGCCTGCATGTAGTCGACCTGGACGGAGCGGCTTCCAAGCATGTGGTAAACTATAAGATACTGGAAGCACTGGCCGGACAGACTTCGCTGGTCATTGACTTTGGCGGAGGCATCAAAAGCGATGAAGACTTGCACATTGCCTTCGAAAGCGGAGCGCAGATGGTAACGCTGGGCAGCATCGCCGTAAAGGAGCCGGATACGTTCAACCGATGGATGAAGGTATATGGCAGTGAACGGATTATTTTAGGAGCGGATGCCAAAGACGGGAAAATAGCCGTCAACGGATGGCTGGAGTGCAGCCGTCTGGAGCTGATGCCGTTCTTGGATGACTATATAAAGAAAGGTGTCGCAAAGGTACTCTGCACGGACATCTCTCGCGACGGGATGCTCAACGGGCCGTCTTTGGAGCTATACAAGCAAATCATGGAGGCGCACCCCGACCTGCATCTGATAGCCAGCGGAGGCATCAGCGGAATGAAGGACATTGAAGCACTGAACGAAGCAGGTATTCCGGCAGTGGTATTCGGCAAGGCTTTCTATGAAGGGCGTATCACCTGCAGGACTTGAAAGCTTTTCTTCCTTAACTCTTAACTCAAGAAACTGATTATGTTAGCAAAAAGAATCATACCCTGTCTTGACATCAAAGACGGACAAACGGTGAAAGGTACCAACTTCGTCAATCTGCGACAAGCGGGCGACCCGGTAGAACTCGGAAAGGCTTACAGTGAACAAGGAGCCGACGAACTGGTTTATTTGGACATCACTGCCAGCCACGAAGGACGGAAAAACGTTTACGGAGCTGGTGAAACGCATTTCTGCGGAAATCAACATTCCTTTCACGTGGGAGGAGGTATTCATGAACTGAGCGATGTGGAACGTCTGCTAAATGCCGGAGCCGACAAGGTGTCTATCAACTCTTCGGCCATCCGGAACCCGCAGCTCATCGATGACATCGCCCGCCATTTCGGTTCGCAGGTATGTGTGGTGGCCATTGATGCCCGACAAACCCCGCAAGGCTGGAAATGTTACCTCAACGGAGGAAGGCTGGAGACCGACCGTTTCCTTATGGAATGGGCGGAAGAAGCCAACAGCCGCGGAGCCGGGGAAATCTTGTTTACCAGCATGGACCACGACGGGGTAAAGGAAGGATATGCCAACGAAGCACTGGCCGAACTGGCCGACCGGCTTACCATTCCGGTCATTGCTTCCGGAGGAGCTGGCAAGAAAGAGGATTTCCGTGACGCATTTACGTTAGGAAAGCTAATGCCGCCCTGGCAGCCAGTGTTTTTCACTTCGGTGAAATTCCAATTCCCGAATTAAAAGATTACCTTTGCAAAGAAGGTATCGCCGTGCGCAGATAACTGTTTAAACTAACTATATTATATAAAGTAAGATTATGGAACTGGATTTGAAAAATGAATGGCTTGATTCCGGCCATTATCCAAGATAACTATACGCAAAAAGTATTGATGCTGGGATTCATGAACAAGGAAGCCTACGAGAAAACCATGGAAACGGGTAAGGTGACTTTCTTCAGCCGTACCAAAAACCGTCTGTGGACCAAAGGAGAAGAAAGCGGAAACTTTCTGCACGTGGTTTCGGTAAAGGCTGACTGTGACAACGACACACTGCTCATCATGGTACATCCGGAAGGCCCTGTCTGCCACAAGGGCACAGATACTTGCTGGGGAGACAAAAACGAGCAGGACATCATGTTCCTGAAAGAGTTACAGGATTTCATCGACCGTCGCCGTCAGGAAATGCCGGAGAAATCGTACACCACCAGCCTGTTCAATTCAGGAGTCAACAAGATGGCACAAAAGGTAGGTGAAGAAGCTGTAGAAACCATCCTCGAAGCCTGCAATGGAACCGACGAACGCCTGATTTACGAAGGAGCCGACCTGCTTTACCACTTGATTGTGCTGCTTACGTACAAAGGCTACCGCATTGAAGACTTAGCCCGTGAATTGAAAGAGCGTCACAGCGCCACCTGGAAAAAACACTAATCACTATATATGGAAGAACAACCACTCATTTCTTACCAGCACGTAAACGTGAGCTTGCAAGGACAGGAGATTCTTTCTGACGTAAACCTGGAACTCCGGAAAGGCGAATTTGTCTATCTCATCGGGAAGGTGGGCAGCGGAAAGTCTACTCTCCTGAAAACCATCTACGGTGAGGTGGAGATTGATGCCGGAGAAGCATGGGTGCTGGGAAATGCCATGCGCACCCTGAAACGGAAGGACTTCCCTACCCTGCGCCGGAAACTCGGCATCGTGTTTCAGGATTTCCAGCTACTGACCGACCGTACCGTGCACGAAAACCTGAAATTCGTGCTTAAAGCTACCGGCTGGAAAAACCGTACCGAAATAGAACGGCGAATTGAAGAAGTGCTCCAGCAGGTTGGCATGGAAAACAAGGGGTACAAAATGCCTAACGAACTTTCCGGTGGAGAACAGCAGCGTATCGTCATCGCCCGGGCCATACTGAACAAACCGGAAATTATCCTGGCCGATGAACCGACCGGCAATCTGGACGTGGAAACCGGACGGCGCATCGTGGAATTATTGCAGGACATCTGCCGTCAGGGCTCAGCCATTCTGATGACCACGCACAACCTCAACTTGCTTTCGGAATATTCCGGAAAAGTGTACAAATGCGAACATCACCGTCTCACGGAAACGACAAATTCATAAAAAAGACAAAGGAGTAAAAGGATTTTTGCCCAAATGACCCCAAAATAGGGTTTTTATTATTACATTTGCTCCCGAAATTAATTAATTATAGAACATTTAAAATTCGAAACGTAAAATGAAAGTTTTAAAGTTTGGAGGTACATCTGTGGGTTCTGCACAAAGAATGAAGGATGTGGCCAAATTAATCACTGACGGCGAACAGAAAATTGTAGTCCTGTCTGCCATGTCAGGTACGACTAACACATTAGTTGAAATTTCGGATTATCTGTACAAGAAAAATCCAGAAGGTGCAAATGAAATCATCAATAGACTGGAAGCGAAATATAAACAGCACATTGATGAGTTGTATCTACCGAAGAATATAAACAGAAAAACACTGGATTTCGTAAAATCTGTATTCGATTACATTCGTTCTTATACGAAAGAACATATTTACTTTATTTGAAGAAAAAGTCATCCTAGCTCAGGGAGAAATCATCTCTACCAACATGGTGACTAACTACTTGTGCGAGCAGGGCGTAAACGCGACATTGATTCCGGCACTGGAATACATGCGCACTGACAAGAACAGTGAACCGGACCTGACTTATATCCGCGAAAAAACTGTCGGCACAACTGGAAGCAAACCCGGGTTATGAAATCTATATCACTCAGGGATTCATCTGCCGCAACGCATACGGTGAAATCGACAACCTGCAGCGTGGAGGAAGTGACTATACGGCTTCTCTGATTGGAGCTGCCATCAATGCTTCTGAAATCCAGATCTGGACAGACATCGACGGTATGCACGACAATGACCCGCGCGTAGTAGACAAGACTTCTCCGGTACGTCAGCTTCACTTTGAAGAAGCAGCTGAACTGGCCTACTTCGGTGCAAAGATTCTGCACCCGACTTGTATCCAGCCGGCTAAATATGCCAACATTCCGGTACGTTTGCTGAACACCATGGAACCGACTGCTCCGGGCACACTGATTTCTAACGATACGGAAAAAAGGCAAAATCAAGGCGGTAGCTGCCAAAGACAACATCACCGCTATCAAGATTAAGTCAAGCCGTATGCTGCTGGCTCACGGTTTCCTCCGCAAGGTATTTGAAATCTTTGAAAGCTACCAGACTCCGATTGATATGGTATGTACTTCAGAAGTGGGTGTATCTATGTCGATTGACAACACAAAACACCTGAACGAAATCGTAAACGACCTGAAGAAGTACGGTACAGTAACGGTAGACCATGACATGTGTATCGTCTGTGTAGTGGGCGACCTGGAATGGGAAAACGTAGGTTTCGAAGCAAAGGCACTGGATGCAATGCGTGAAATTCCGGTACGTATGATTTCATTCGGTGGAAGTAACTACAACATCTCTTTCCTGATTCGTGAATCAGATAAGAAGCAGGCGTTGCAGTCATTGAGCAACGTGCTTTTCAACGGTAAAGAGAAATAAAAGCAACCTTTTATAAAAGCTAAAGGCGGAGGATACGGTCAGTAAAAACCGCATCACCGCCTTTTTTATTCTTCTAATATAACAACAATCACAACTAAACCCATTTTATGAAAGCTAATTTTCCAATAGAGCAGTTCCGAAAACTGGAAACGCCATTTTATTATTATGACACAAATCTGCTTCGTGAAACCTTAAATAAAATCAAGGAGGAAGCAGGAAAATACAATAAATTCTGTGTGCACTATGCGGTGAAAGCTAATGCCAACCCTAAAATATTAGGCATCATTCGTGAAAGCGGACTGGGAGCTGACTGCGTAAGCGGCGGCGAAATCAAAGCTGCCATCAAGGCCGGATTCCCTGCTAGCAAGATTGTATATGCTGGAGTAGGAAAAACAGACAAGGAAATCAATCTGGGACTGGATTATGACATTTTTTGTTTTAACGTTGAGTCTATTCCAGAACTGGAAGTCATCAACGAACTGGCTGCAGCAAAGAACAAGATTGCCCGCGTGGCTTTCCGTATCAATCCGGATGTAGGTGCTCATACGCATGCCAATATCACTACCGGACTGGCAGAAAATAAATTCGGTATCAGTATACAAGACATGGATCGTGTGATTGACCTGGCACTGGAGATGAAAAACGTGAAGTTCGTAGGATTACACTTCCACATCGGCTCACAGATTCTGGATATGGGCGACTTCGTGGCACTCTGTAACCGTGTAAACGAATTACAGGAGAAACTTTTTGCCCGTCAGATTATCGTGGAACATATCAACGTGGGAGGTGGCTTAGGTATTGACTATGCACACCCCAACCGCCAGCCGATTCCTGACTTCGCAGAGTATTTCGCTACTTATCACAAGCACCTGCGCCTGCGTCCGCAGCAAACGCTTCACTTTGAATTGGGACGCTCAGTGGTAGGTCAGTGCGGTAACCTCATCACTAAAGTTATTTACGTGAAACAAGGTACCAACAAGCAGTTTGCCATCGTAGACGGAGGAATGACCGACCTGATTCGTCCGGCTTTGTATCAGGCTTATCACAAGATTGAGAACCTCACTTCGGAAGAACCTGCAGAAGCATACGATGTAGTAGGTCCTATCTGTGAATCATCGGATGTATTCGGAAAAGCCATCGACCTGAACAAGGTACACCGTGGCGACCTGATTGCACTTCGTTCTGCCGGAGCCTACGGTGAAATCATGGCTTCTGGATATAACTGTCGTCCACTTCCGCAAGGATATACTTCGGACGAGTTAGTATAATGCAACTATTTTTATTTGTTGAATAATTCGAAGGTAAATTTACATCCCAAGGAGGTAAATTTACCTTTTTCATTTCCGATAAAGACACCCACATCAAACAAGTGGGTAGCAAAGCCGTAACCGAATTCCAGATAAGGATTCAGGTGGGGCATGAAAAGAACGCCGGCATAAATACGTTCCTTCTGTACGAACGACAACAAACGGGTGACCGGATATAAGAGGATGAAAGGTGCCTCAAAGGTCAGATTACCTCGTATGTAATGACTGGAAGCATTGTACCAGCGTCCGTCCAGCATCTGGAACGTACCTCCAATATCGTCATTCCAACCCTGGGGAAGATTCAAGTTGGCAAAATGCGCATAATCCACAAAGTACATATCCGATTGATTGGTAAACATACCGGCTCCCACATGATAAGCCAGTGAACGCACATTCTTCAAACGAATGATTTGTTCCACAGAACCTTCGATTCGTTCATAGGTACCGGAATTCTTTAAAACTTTGATACCCCCGTTCGTAATCCAGCATAAAGGTAGGAAAGAAAGAGCCGACATTTATCTTTCGGTTGCCGTTCATATAATAATACATGCCCGGTGTCCATTCCAGACGAATACGGGGAGCGAAACTGTTATAATTAGAACGTACACGTGCTTCCACTTCCGGCGTACTCTTAGTATAACGCCAATGCATAGCCAAACCTGTGCCTAACTTTAGTCCGTTGCACAACTCAATGTTATGCGATATATCTACGTATACATCTTTAAAATAATCCAATTCAAGTCCATCGAAGGTAAACGCACTGTCCGGAATCTGCTCCAGCTGGTCGAGTACCACACTACTGTAAATTCGGTTACCATTTCCTCCATGTACTTCAATGGAGCCCAATTTCCGAGGATTGTAGATATATTCCATATCCGCCTTGGCATAAAACTCTTTCTTTGTAAAGTTATAACCAATCTGAGGAACAATACGTAGCAAACGCCCATCATGGAAAAGCTTGTTGTACTTAAATACCTGCCGATAGGATATTCCGTTCCGGTGGCTATAACTCACTAATAAGGGATTGATAATCGGAGAGCAGTTGATGCTTCCCACTTTAGAGATGTCAATGTCATAGCTGCTAATCAAGGCATCCCCCAGCTGCCCCAAGAACACCATGTTCTTCTTCAGTTTTGTAGGCTCTGCCTTTATCGTATCGGCCTCCCGTTTCAATCGCCGCTCATCCGCCGAACGGTAAAGCGAATCCTCATAAGCAGACAAAGGAATCGGACGGATGCGGTTGAACGAGTCACGTTCCACCACGAGCCGACTGGTATCACACGACAAAGTATAAGAATTCGAAAGATTATGGTCGTTCGTTTTCTTGACAATCCATTCCTCCCCCGGCTTACGATAAACAACCGATGAATACTTCATCCACCCCGTATACTTCATCTCCAGATGATTCTTCAGGAACTTGAAGTTCAAATCAAGATTCAGTAAAACAGGAAGATATTTCGTATCTTCCTCCTCGCCCATCTGCATGCTCAGTTGGAACCTTACCAGGTCATAACGTCCCTTGAGATTCATTCTTCGGATAGTCCAGTCGGCTGATGAAAGCCACAGAAAACCTTCCACCAACTGCGTGCTCCGGTAACGGGGTACGACACGAATGCAATACAATTCTCCTCCCAACCGGTGCTCCACCCTTTCAAGCAAATAATGATAATGTACCTGAGCCTTTCTGTTCAGCGGTGAAAGTATCCTGTTGCCCATCAGCGAAGGAGCATAAATATTGAACTTCATGTAGTCCATAATGTCGAATATCTGCCCTCTGGTGCTGGGGAAAGTCGTAGATATTGCCCTGACCTTCCGGTCGTAAATGGCAGGAGCCGTATATTGCAGCTCACTGATAGACTCATGAAAATAATCATTTATACCCTTTTCCAGACGAAACATGGAAGGCACATACTTGATAATCCGGTTCTGCTTATGTACTTTCAGATGACCTTTCAAATACAAATCGCCCTTGTATCCTTTCACCTCACGCAAATAAATAGATGCAGAATGAAACATGTAATCCAAAATAGAATCGGCCACGACAGGCTTTTTCGGAAGGTACGGAGCATTGTCGCGCGCACCCCTCGCAGTGGGAAACAGCACAGCAAGCACAATGCCAGCAAGCCCCACAAAGCCTCATATAAGCCTTTCAGTTTTCGCATATTCACAGCAAATATATAATAAAGCCCTTATCTGAGGCCATTTTTATGATGAAAAAAAGAATATTTTCAATTTTTCTTCGTACCTTTGTGCTTAATAACATGGTTTTGGAACATTTTATGGTAAAAAAGGAATTAACAGAAGCTGAGATTGCCGAAAGTATACCAGATTTATGGCAACCATTAACACAGCAACAACGCGAATTGCTGGCACAGAACTTTACGATTCAGAAATACAAAAAGAACGAAACGATTTATTGCGAAGGTGAAACGCCGGAGAATTTGATGTGCCTGCTGAACGGAAAGGTAAAGATTTACAAGGACGGCGTAGGGGGACGCAGCCAGATTATCCGAGTAATAAAGGACAAAGAATACTTTGCCTATCGTGCCTATTTTGCCGAAGAAAATTTCGTGACCGCTGCTGCTGCCTTTGAGCCATGTACCATGTGCCTGATTCCCATGCCCGTCATCGTGCAGCTGATTATGGAAAATACGGAACTTGCCATGTTTTTCATCAAACAGTTGTCGAAAGACTTGGGTATCTCCGACGAAAGAACAGTCAACCTGACCCAGAAACACATTCGAGGACGTTTTGGCAGAATCATTGCTTTTCCTGAAAGATACCTACGGTGTGGAAGAAGACCAGTGTACTCTGAGCATCTATCTCTCCAGAGAAGACCTGGCCAACCTCTCCAACATGACCACATCCAATGCCATCCGAACCTTGTCTAATTTCGCCGCCGAAAAACTGATTATTATTGACGGACGAAAAATCAAGCTCATTGACGAAGAAAAATTAAAGAAGATAAGCAAGATTGGATAAACTTGCGGGTGAAATACCTCTTGTTTGTTCATTCACCGAGTGATATTGTTTCTGTGATACATGCTTCAAGAGAAACAATATCACTTTTTTTATTTCCTTAAATCCGAATACCAAGCATTTTCAATTCCCCTCAGAAAAACTTGCTAAATTCATTTTGCAAACGTACTTTTGTGTCAAAATATCATTTATATTACATTTCTACTGACATGGAAAATACCACACACAAAGAAGAAACCCACAAGACTCTTTTTCGCCCAGATGCGGCAAAGCTGAAAGAACGAAAGCGCCCGGGGTAATGCGCCTCATCGAGTTGAAACGCCTCCGGAGAATACGTAAAAAACTGTACCCGGGTACACCTATTGTAAGAATTGCGGTACCAAGCTGGAGGGAATGTATTGTCATTGTTGCGGACAATATGCCCTCGATATCTACCAGCCTTTCTGGAAATACCTCAGACAATACATTGAAAATGTCTATCAGTTTGATAGCAAAATCTGGCAAACCTTGTGGCTGATGTTTACCCGTCCCGGATTCCTGACCAACGAATTCAATGCCGGAAAAATCAATTCCTACGTACATCCTTTCCGGCTTTATATGTGTATCTCTGTTGTTTTCTTTACCCTTTTCTTTATGATAGCTTCCGACAAGGCCAATCAGGCATTGCAGGCGGTAAGCTCCCTCAATATCAACGACGAAATCGTAGCACAACTCAAATCGTCTGCTACCCTGCCCGATACATGCATGTATGTATACCAAGGCCCCGAGTTAGTGAAAGCTTTTCAGGAAAGAGGAGTAGAAAAGGCCGAGGAATTGTTCAAGGTACAACAACTGGACGACCGATTCTCTCTTTCCTACGTGCAAATGCCCCGGATCGTGGCCGACTCCTGCCTGCATGAAACCACTCTCCGGCAAAAAGACCTGACTACCATTCTGAATCTCAAAAAAGTAAAAGGTGAGTACCTGGATAACCTGATCGCGGAAGAGGAGATTACCTCTGAATCCCTGCAAGCTGCACGCCACTTTCAGGTAGACTCGACCGGTACCGCCCTAACTCCCGTATACGAATGGAAAGAAGACCACAGCGATGAAGCACAACAACTTCGTCAGGAATCCTTTCTCAACCATCTTTTGGGAGATTTGTCCAAATGGACTCCGCTCTACATGATGTTCCTTCTGCCTCTGTTTGCCTGGCTTCTGCAAGGAATGTTCCGGAAATCCAAGTTTCCTTACATGTGGCATTTCGTACATGCCATTCACCTGAACACCGTGTTTCTGATACTGATTCCTATTCCGCTGGTACCCGTGCTGACAAGTGACACTTTTATGGAATCGTTTAAAGGAAACATGCCGATGTATACTCTCCTTATCTTCGTAACAGGTATGTTCGTGTACACCTACATTTCCCTGCACACGGTATACCGCCGGGGATGGATACGTACATTTGTCAAGACAATCGTTTTCCTGGCTGTCTTTACCTTCATTTCACTAGCCATTGCGGCTGCGCTATTGGTATTCCTGCTTTCCACTCTTTCTGAGTAGCTTTAATATCAAACATTCACATAAAAAGAGCACTCCCGAGACATAACATTCATCTCTCAGAAGTGCTCTTTGCTTCAATATCCCTCATTTAGTCACTTAGATTTCCCGCAAAGCCTTACAGAGCTGGTCGGGACAAGAAGTCGGCTTCCCGCCACAACGGATACCTTCCAGACGAGCAATCACTTCATCTATTTTCATACCTTCCACCAAGGCTGAAATCCCTTTCAAGTTTCCATTGCAACCACCGGTAAAATGCACGCCCTTCAGTATGCCATCCTCTACCTCAAAATCAATCTGAGAACTGCATGTTCCCATCGTACGATAAGTATATTTCATTGTCATCAATATGCTAGTCGAGTTAACATAAAAAAGAGAACGGAGCACCACTTGCCGGATTATTCCGGCCGGATACTCCGTTCCGTCATTATCTTTCAAGAAAAAGCTTATTCAGCGTCTTCTTCCGGTTTCATGTTAGTATATACAGTCTGTACATCGTCGAACTCTTCCAGACGTTCTACCATCTTGTCGATAGTTTCACGCTGCTCCGGAGTCACATCTTTCAAGTCGTTCGGGATGTAAGTGAAATCACCACCGACATCTTCGAAGCCGCATTCTTCCAGATGTTTCTGGATAGCCGCATAGCTCTTCGGATCACCGTAGATAGTGATAGTTCCTTCTTCCGGATCTTCATCGAATTCGTCTTCTACGTTGTAGTCAATCAAGTCCAGAATCAGTTCTTCCATATCGATACCTTCTTTCTTCTTGAAAGTGAACACACACTTGTGATCGAACAAGAAGGCCAGTGAACCTGTAGTACCCAAGTTACCTCCGAACTTGTTGAACACAGAACGTACATCGGCTACGGTACGAGTGGTATTATCAGTCAATGTATCTACGAATACGGCGATTCCGTGAGGACCGTATCCTTCGTAAGTCATACCTTTGTAATCGCTCTGGTCTTTACCCATTGCGTTCTTGATAGCACGTTCAATGTTATCTTTCGGCATGTTTTCACGCTTACAAGTAGCGATTACCGAACGCAGAGTCGGGTTGTTTTCCGGTTCAGGACCGCCGGCCTTTACCGCAATTGCAATTTGTTTACCCAGACGTGTAAAGGTCTTTGCCATGTGACCCCATCTTTTCAGCTTCGTAGCTTTTCTATATTCAAATGCTCTTCCCATTGGATGATATTTTAAATTTATTTTTTAATGAATTTACTTATTATCGAAGCACAGCTCCAAGCTTATTCTGCAAGTTGCCAATCAGCTTCTGCATAAACTTATCAATCTGTTTGTCGTTCAGTGTAGCGTTTTCATCCTGAAGCATGAAGCTTACAGCATAGCTCTTCTTGCCAGCTTCCAAGTTCTTTCCTTCGTACACGTCGAACAATTCTACAGACTTGAGTAACTTCTTGTCGGTTTCGTAAGCAATCTTTTCGATTTCGGCAAATTGTATCTTCTTGTCAATCAGCAATGCCAGGTCACGTTTTACAGCCGGGAACTTGGAGATTTCCTTGTAGCTTACCGTATTGCCCTTGATGGCCTTCATCAGTTCTTTCCAGTTCAGGTCGGCATAGTACACTTCATTGTCGATATCGAACGCTTTCTGAATCTTCTTGCAAACTACACCAAAGGTAGCCAGCAATTTACCACCACGGGTGTGTACGGAGATAGCTACTGAGTAGATATCGTCTGAAAGGTTACCGAATACCAGCGAGCCGAAGTTCACGCCCAGACGACGGAATATGTTCAGCACGTAAGCCTTCAGTTCGTAAACCGAAGCGTTTTCGTCGGCATGAGCCCATGAGTTGCTTACACGCTTTCCGGTAATCCACAACCCCATGTGCAACTCTTCTGAATAGCCTGACAACACTTTTTCCGGATTCTTTTTCTCAGCATGGAAGTGATAGCAGTTACCGAATTCGAAGAACTTCAAGTCGGCATTCTTACGGTTGGCATTGTGCTGGATGCTTTCCAGACCACCGAAAAGTAAGGTAGCACGCATCACGTTCAGATCGTTACTCAACGGGTTCATCAGGCGAACCAGATTTTCCGGCTTGTAAGTTTCCAGTCCGTCGTAATAAGCGGCTGCTGTCAAAGAGTTGTTCAGGATTTCATTAAATCCGCAACCCACCAGCTGTTCACCTACCAGGTTCTGGAGTTTCACCGATTTGTCCACTTCTCCCTTCACGCTCAGGCTTGATTTCAGGGTAGTAGGAATTTCCACGTTGTTATATCCGTAGATACGAAGAATATCTTCAACCACGTCGCACGGACGCTGCACGTCTACACGATAAGGAGGAATCTGCAAAGAAAGACCTTCGGCCGTTTCTTCCACAATTTTCATTTCCAGGCTGGTTACGATGCTCTTCACCGTTTCTGCCGGAATTTCCTTTCCAATCAGTGAGTTTACATAATTATATGAAAGTTCTACCGCGAAATCGGCAATCGGATTCGGATAGTTATCTTTGATGTCAGAAGCAATTTCACCTCCGGCCAGTTCTTTCACCAGCAGAGCGGCCTCCTTCAAGGCATAGATAGTGATGTTCGGGTCGATACCACGTTCGAAACGGAAAGAAGAATCGGTGCTCAATCCGTGACGGCGGGCAGTCTTACGCACCCATGTAGGATGGAAGTAAGCACTTTCCAGGAACACGTCGGTAGTAGTTTCGGTAGTACCTGAATCCAGACCTCCGAACACACCGGCAATACACATCGGTTCTTCCGCGTTGCAAATCATCAGGTCCTTGTCGGACAATTTACGTTCCACTTCGTCCAATGTAACAAACGGAGTTCCTTCGGCACAAGTCTTCACCACAATCTTGCCGCCCTTTATCTTGTCGGCATCGAAGCAGTGCATCGGCTGGCCATAGGCGTGCAGGATGTAGTTGGTAATATCAACGATGTTATTAATAGGACGCACACCAATAAGGCGGAGCTTGTTCTGCAACCATTCAGGGCTTTCCTTCACCGTTACTCCCTTGATGGCTACTCCGGCATAACGCGGGCAGGCTTCAGTATTTTCCACCACAATGTCGATATTCATGTCATGATTGTCTACCTTGAATGCATCTACCGAGGACGCTTCAGCGTAGCTTTATGACCGTTCTGAATGAGCCATGCGTAGAGGTCGCGTGCCACACCATAGTGTGAGCAGGCATCGGCACGGTTCGGAGTGATGTCCACTTCGAGTACGTATTCGCTCTTCACATTATAGTAATCCTTGGCCAGTGTACCCGGAACTACGTCGGCAGGCAACACGATGATACCTTCATGGCTTGTGCCCACGCCGATTTCATCTTCGGCACAAATCATACCGTTTGATTCTACGCCACGGAGCTTCGACTTCTTGATGGTGAAGCATTCGTCACCATCATACAATTTTGTACCCAGCGTAGCTACGATACCTTCTGTCCGGCAGCCACGTTGGCAGCACCACAGACAATCTGCACAGGTTCTCCCTGTCCTAAATTGACGGTCGTAATATGCATGTGGTCAGAATTGGGATGCGGCTCGCAGGTCAGCACTTCGCCTACTACCAAACCTTCCAATCCTCCCTTGATAGTTTGAACTTCTTCCACTCCCCCAGTCTCCAAACCGATGGAAGTCAGTGCGGCTGCCACTTCGTCCGGAGTAAGGTCGAAGTCGACGTATTCTTTCAGCCAGTTATAAGAAATATTCATATCGTAATAGTATTTTATAATTTCCCAAACAATGATGTGCAAAGTTAATACATATTTGGGATATAAGAGGTAAGACAAAAAATATTTTTAGCCAAAACCGTCAGAATGGTACATCGGGCACAGGCGCGCCAAACGGATTGTCGGGCATAGGCGGCATCTCCGTGGGTGGAGGCGGTACGAAGTCCTGTCCGCCGCCGTTATTCATCTTCGAACGGAGCACCGGAGCCTTCTTTTCTTCGCCCGGCATCGGCACAATCATGTCGTCGTCGGGGTTCTGGAAACGGGCATATTCGCCACGGAAACGAAGCAGCACATCACCTACGGCACCGTTACGGTGCTTGGCGATAATGATTTCGGCCATGCCGTGCAGGTCGTTACCTTTCTCATCGGTGTAAATCTTATAGTATTCCGGACGGTGGATGAAGCACACCATATCGGCATCCTGCTCGATGGCTCCCGATTCACGAAGGTCGCTCAATTGCGGACGTTTTCCGTCGATACCTTCACGGTTCTCTACTCCACGGTTCAACTGGCTCAGCGCAATAATCGGGATGTTCAGTTCCTTGGCCATCCCTTCAACGAACGCGAAATGGTGCTGACCTCTTCCTGACGGCTTCCGAACGACATACCACTGGCATTCATCAGCTGGAGGTAGTCGATGATGATGATTTTCACCCCATGCTCACGTACCAGACGACGTGCTTAGTTCGCAATTCGAACACGGACAAAGAAGGCGTGTCGTCCACGTAAAGCGGTGCGTCGTAGAGTTCTTTTATCTTGTAGTCGAGCTGTCCCCACTCGTAAGGTGCCAGCTGACCGCTCTTGATTTTCTCGCCCGGAATTTCGCAGACGTTCACAATCAGACGGTTTACCAGCTGCACGTTGCTCATTTCAAGCGAGAACAAGGCTACGGGCACTTTGCTGTTCACCGCCATGTTTTTGGCCATGGAAAGCACGAAGGCCGTCTTACCCATGGCCGGACGAGCCGCAATGATAATCAGGTCGGAGTTTTGCCAGCCGGAGGTCATCTTGTCCAGCTGATGGAATCCGCTCGAAAGCCCACTCAAACCGTCGGTACGTGCCGCCGCCTTCTGAAGCATTTCATAGGCTTCCTGGATGACCGGATTAATCTGCGTGTAGTCCTTCTTCATGTTCTGCTGAGAGATTTCGAAGAGTTTTCCTTCGGCCTCCTGCATCAGGTCGTCCACGTCCTGCGTCTCATCGAACGCCTTAGTCTGTATGTTACTCGTAAAAGAAATCAGCTCACGTGCCAGAAACTTCTGGGCAATGATGCGGGCATGGTACTCAATATGAGCCGACGAGGCTACCTTACCACTCAGCTGAGTGATATAGAACGGTCCGCCCGCCTCTTCCAGGTTACCGCGCGAGCGCAACTGCTCGGCCACGGTCAAAATATCAATCGGTTTCTGTTGAATAGCCAAGTCAGTAATGGCCGCATAAATCAGCTGGTGCCGGTGTTCGTAGAACGACTCCGGACGAAGAATCTCGCTCACCAGCGAATACGCATCCTTCTCAATCATCAGCGCACCCAGCACAGCTTCTTCCAGTTCGGGAGCTGAGGCTGGAGGTGGCCGTACTCATCCATCGGCTTGGTCTTAGCCGTCTTTGCCACACGTGTATTTCTTCTCGGTTCTGCCATTTTGTTTTTGTTTAAGTGGGGCAAAGATACGATTTTTTCCGTGAATCCCGATTTTCTCGAAACTTTCTGCTATATTTGAGCAACGAAAAAACAAACGACCTTATGATTACATTTCCCAATGCCAAAATAAACCTTGGCCTGAATATTATTGAAAAACGTCCCGACGGTTACCACAACCTGGAAACCATTTCTACCCCATCCACCTGCAAGATGCACTGGAAGTGACACGAAGAGAACAAAACGATGCTCCTTATACGCTTCACGTGAAAGGCACGGCTATCGAAGGAAAGCCGGAAGACAACTTAGTGGTCAGAGCCTACGAATTGCTGAAAAAGGATCATGACATACCACCCGTTGACATCCACCTGTTCAAGCACATCCCCACGGTGCCGGACTGGGAGGCGGTTCATCCGATTGCGCATTCATGATTAAGTTGCTGAACGAGAAATTCCGTCTGGCACTAAGTCTGGAGAAGATGGAAGACTACGCCGCCCGCTTAGGAGCCGATTGTGCTTTCTTCATCCGCAACCAGCCGGTATTTGCCACGGGCATCGGTAACATATTCGAACCTGTCCGTCTTTCGCTTTCGGGTTATTACCTGGTGCTGGTGAAACCAGATATCTTCGTATCCACACGCGATGCTTTCGCACACATCACTCCCCGCCATCCGGAAGTTCCATTGAAAGACATCATCTGCCAACCGGTAGAAACGTGGAAAGACAACATGAAGAATGATTTTGAAGACAGCGTGTTCCTGAAATATCCGGAGATTGCGGCCATCAAGGACGAGTTGTATGATCTGGGCGCGGTGTATGCCAGCATGAGCGGATCCGGCTCATCGGTTTACGGCATCTTCCGCCAGCCGGTAGAACACGTGGACGAGAAATTCGGCGGATGCTTCTGCCGTCAGAGAGAACTGGACTGATTGGAGTCCGGTTCTTTTTCTTAACTGACAATTTCAAATGCCGAATCAGCTTTTGATGTAGCCAAATAAAAAGGCAAGAGAAACTTGACAAATCCTTCCTCCACTTCCCGATTAGGGAAGCCCAAGGTATATGTACGAAAACGCTTGTCGTATCCCTTTATGGTGAGATAGCCACTCTGATATAGAATAGGCACAGGATTCGTCTCCATCGTATCAATACCGCTTAAAGAGTCAGCGGTAGCAAGTTCTTCCGTCAGACGATGCAAATCATAGTGACTACGTAAAAGTAGTTCCACTAAGAAAGTCGGTGTGCCCGTCTCAAACCAATAACTTCCAAATTCCCTACTTTTCAAGGCATTGAGCAGACTGAACGGATTGTAAAGGCCGCCTGTATGACCGGAAAAATGGATAACCGTCATACCATGTCGCAGGCTTTTACAAGTCTCTTCATACGCCATCTCATTATGGTTGCCCCAACACACGGATTCCTTCTTCAAGTTTTCCAGTAATTCTTGCTCAGTAATACCGCACAAATTATTGTAAGCCTGCTGCAAGGAAATGTCTTCCAGATTATTCAAATCGCTGAACACACTTATTTTACTGAACTTTGTCACACCAGTCAACAAAGCAAAACGGAGATATGCATCCATCGACTTCAAAGCTCCATAAAAAGCTTTCAACGTATTACGGTACTCGGTCAACAACGCTTCATTGCCAATAGCCTGGAGCATGGGCTTATCGTACTCATCCACCAGTACCACCACATTCTTTCCCGTTTTTTCGGCCGCACGGCGAATCATCCCGTTGAAACGGCGGGCTACTCCTATTTCACTCTCCGAAGCCCCATAAAGACTTTCCCAGTATTGTAGATTTTCCTCCAGCACATGAATCAACGCTTCCGGAGTGTCGTATTTTTGTGCATTCAAATCCAGATGCAATGCAGGATATGTAGTCCATTCCTTTTCCAAAGTTTCCATAGCCAAGCCATGGAAAAGTTCTTTTTTCCCTTGGAAGTAAGCTCCAACGTAGATATAAGCAGACTTTTCCCAAAGCGTCGCGGACGACTCAGAAAGTAGTATTTACCCGTTTTTACCAACTGATAAATCTGTGCGGTCTTATCGACATAACAATAGTCTCCTTTCCGTATCTCTTCAAAACTCTGTATGCCTACCGGATAAATCATGCTCCTCATCTGAAATGAAATTTACTGTTTCTGCAAACTTACATAAAATCTCTAGAATAGCCCTGCAAAACAAAGAATGGTTCAATAACAACCCTATAGAAAAACATTCGCACATAGTGCCATACGCACCGGTTACCAATAACCGACAGCACGCATCATTTTCCCTTCAGTATCTTCATAGCTATATCCATATACCGTGTGATGTCAGTCGTAATCTCACGGTTATATACATCGCAACGCTTACGGCCCAGGCGCACGACAATGGCATCCAAATCGGGAATAGCGATAATGTATTGACCCAGCATACCACGCATGTAAGAGCAACGCATACCGTGATAATCCATCACCCACGTCTGGAAACCATAATAACTGAGTGAATCCTTGCCCCACTGGTCTTTCAGGTACGAAGCGGGACGCATCAGTTCGTCCATATAGGCTTCGGAAACCAGTTGACGGCCGTGCCAATTGCCACGATGTAACAAAAGACTCCCGAAACGGGCTACATCGCGGGCCGTGGTATGGAAGCAACAGAAGGCTTTTTCGTCACCGTCTTTTTTGTCCAGCAACCAATAGGCATCCCGTTCGGCCTGCATCGGACGCCAGAGCTTCTCTTCGGCATAGTCGCTTAGTGTTTGCCCGGTGGCTGCCTCGATGACAAAAGCTAACAATTGAGTCTCACCACTACGGTAGGAATATTGCACGCCGGGACGGTCAACTACCTCCAGGCCCGTCACCAAGTCGTAAAGATCGTTACCATAATAACCGTGCGTTGTGACAGAAAAGAGCGAAGCGTACGCCTCATCCCACGCCATGCCTCCACTCATGGTCAGCAAATGGCGCAGGGTGACGTCAGCCTGCATTCCTTTTGTATAGACAGGTATGTAGCGCGATACGGGATCGTCCAGACTATGAATCTTTCCTTCGTCGAGGGCAACTCCCGCCAGTAGTCCCACGATGGTCTTTGTAGCAGAATAGATATTTGAGGTCAGTGTATCATTCCACCTGTCACGGTAACTTTCGAAGACGATGCTGTCACGACGGATAACGAGGAAGGACACGGTGCGCAGGCTGTCCAGATAGTGCGCATCTTTTTCTGCCAGTTGGTAACGGTTATAATCAGTAGAAAGGGGCCAGTGCCACACGTCATCGGGATTATGGTGTACCGTGTGCCGGTGAAAGGTTTCCAGGTCGTCGATGACGGGCATCCAGTGAATGAGCGCCTGACGGGCGTAGTAGGGCAACGAAGCATACACCACGCCTATTACCACTACCAGAGCGACGAGCAAGCGGAGAATGTTTTTCTTTGTTTTCATAGGATTTCAGGTCGTTTCATCACAGAAAATATGGAATTTGTGACTCAGATTAATAACTCTGTGAAAGTTCATGTACATTGTAACATTTACAAAAATACATTTTTCTTCTATCCATTGTACAAAAAACAGTCATAAGATACATCATATAGGATATATATACCTTCATTTCTATAGAAGCCATTTTATTCGTACCTTTGCCCCACAATAAAACGAACTCAATATTTCACCATGATACATTCCTTCCACACCCCGACTGATGGCATCGCCTTGCCGAAAGCCTTCACTTTTCCTTTCCACTACACCCCTCACCCGCTCACCCGACTGGCGGCCGATGAGGTACGTCAGTACCTGCTCACACGGGACGATTGGCAGGAGGAACTTCGTCAGGGAAAGATGTTCGGGGTACTGGTAATAAAGAATTCCGAAGGAAAACTGGGCTACCTGGCCGCTTTTTCGGGCAATCTGGCTGGAAGCAACCACCACGCGTTTTTTTTTTCGTACCTCCGGTGTATGACCTCCTGCAACCCGACGGATTTTTCCGTATCGAGGAAGCGGAGATTTCCGGCATCAACCACCGGATTGCCACCATGGAAGCCAGCGAGGCATACTGCTCGGCACGGGAAGAATGGAAGAAGGTGGAAGAAGAGGCACAAGCCATACTGGCTTCTGAAAAACAGAAGCTGAAAGAGGCGAAAACCCTCCGTGAACAACGTCGGAAGGAAGGCGTTTCACCCGAAAAAGCGGAAGCAATGTCACGCGAAAGCCAGTTTCAGAAAGCAGAGTTCAAACGGTTGGAACGGAGATTGAAAGAGAAAGTACAGGCGGCCGGAGAGGCTTTTCAGGCATTCGAGCAAGAGATTCAGACCTTGCGCCACGAACGGAAAACTCGTTCGGCGGCTCTCCAGTTGCGTCTGTTCGCCCAGTTCCGCATGCTCAACGCACGGGGGGAAGTGAAAGATTTATGCGAGATTTTCCGCTCTACTCCGCAAAAGACACCGCCGGCCGGTGCAGGCGAATGCGCACTCCCTAAATTACTTCAGTATGCTTACCTGCATCAGCTCCAGCCATTGGCTATGGGCGAGTTTTGGTGGGGCATGTCACCCAAGGACGAGATTCGCCGCGAAGGACATTTCTATCCGTCGTGCAAAGGGAAATGTGAACCGATTCTGAAACACATGCTCGTGGGACTGGACGTGGAACCGAACCCGCTGGAGGAGGATGTACACCGCCAGACGGCACTGGAGATTCTCTACGAGGACGAATGGCTGGTGGTGGTACACAAACCGGCAGGCATGCTCTCCGTACCGGGCAAGAACGACCTCGACTCTATTCTACAGCGATTGCACAATCTTTATCCCAAGGCCACCGGTCCACTTATCGTGCACCGCTTGGACATGGCTACTTCCGGCCTGCTGCTTGCGGCCAAAACGAAGGAAGTGCACAAGGAACTTCAGGCACTTTTCGAAACGCGTCTTATCCAAAAGCGTTACACAGCCCTGTTGGAAGGAGAACTAGAAACTGACGAGGGCATCATCGACCTGCCCATCTGTCCGAACCCGATGGATCGTCCGCGCCAGATGGTGAGCCGGGAGTATGGTAAACGGGCTATCACTTCCTACAGGGTACTGGAACGCAAAGACGGAAGAACACGAGTTACATTCTATCCGCATACGGGACGTACCCATCAGCTCCGTGTACATGCCGCCCATCCGGAGGGACTGAACCATCCGATGGTAGGCGACGACCTATACGGCCAGCCGTCTGACCGTCTGTATCTGCACGCCGCCGCGCTGGAGTTCGTACATCCGGTGACTGGAGAAAAACTACACATCGTAAAAGAAGCTGATTTCTAATAAGTTACAAAATTTCCTCTTTTCTCTCAAAAAAACGCCTTTGCGTTTAAAAGAAAACACAAGTACGTTTAAGGTAAAACGCACTTTGCGTTTCATGTCAAATGTACTTGCGTTTTGAACCGAAACGCAAAGCGTTTTTTTGGCTGACAAAAAGCGATACATAACTGACAGATTTTCAGTGTAAAAGCATCACAAAATGACAATTCGTCAGGTTTTTATCCTTTACAAGCTGTGGCAAAGAATTTGAATTAAACTAAGCGTCGCAAGCAAGCCTGCAAACATACAGGACGGGCTGCGACAAACGAAATGAAAATAATAAGAAACCACAACTAATAACGAGAAAGGAGACCATTTATGAACTTTAACAACTTTACAATCAAATCGCAAGAGGCAGTGCAGGAAGCGGTAAATCTGGTACAGAGCCGTGGACAGCAGGCCATCGAGCCGGAACATTTGATGGCAGGTTTGCTGAAGGTGGGCGAAAATGTAACGAACTTCATTTTCCAGAAACTCGGCATAAACGGCCAGCAGATAGAAACCGTACTCGACAGACAAATTGCCTCACTGCCGAAAGTTTCAGGTGGGGAAGCTTACCTGAGCCGAAGCGCCAACGAGGTGTTGCAGAAAGCCGTGGAAGTATCTAAGGAACTGGGTGATGAATATGTGTCACTGGAAGCCTTGCTGCTGGCACTGCTGAACGTGAAAAGTACGGTGGCCACCCTCCTGAAAGATGCAGGCCTTACCGACAAGGAACTGCGGGCTGCCATTCAGGAACTGCGTCAGGGACAGAAAGTCACCTCACAGTCGAGTGAAGATACCTATCAGTCATTAAACAAATATGCCATCAACCTGATTGAAGCTGCACGAAGCGGAAAACTTGACCCGGTTATCGGCCGTGACGAGGAAATCCGACGGGTATTGCAGATTCTGAGCCGACGTACGAAGAACAATCCGATTCTGATTGGTGAACCGGGTACGGGTAAGACGGCCATCGTAGAGGGACTGGCACAACGAATCCTGCGTGGAGATGTGCCGGAAAACTTGAAGAACAAGCAGCTGTTCTCACTGGATATGGGTGCGCTGGTTGCAGGCGCCAAATACAAAGGTGAATTTGAGGAACGTCTGAAATCGGTTATCAACGAGGTGACGAAGTCCGACGGAAACATCATCCTCTTTATCGATGAAATCCACACGCTGGTGGGTGCCGGAAAAGGGGAAGGTGCCATGGATGCCGCCAACATTCTGAAACCGGCCCTGGCCCGTGGTGAACTGCGGAGCATCGGTGCCACTACCCTCGATGAATACCAGAAGTATTTCGAAAAGGATAAGGCATTGGAACGTCGTTTCCAGACAGTCATGGTAGACGAACCGGATACGGCCAGCTCTATCTCCATCTTGCGTGGATTGAAGGAGCGCTACGAGAACCACCATCAGGTGCGTATCAAGGACGAAGCCATCATCGCAGCAGTGGAGCTGAGCAACCGTTACATTTCCGACCGTTTCTTGCCGGATAAGGCCATCGACCTGATGGATGAAGCGGCTGCCAAACTGCGTATGGAGCGTGATTCGCTTCCGGAAGAACTGGATGAAATTGAACGCCGGCTGAAGCAGCTCGAAATTGAACGTGAGGCTATCAAGCGTGAAAAGGACGAGGCTAAACTGGCTCAACTGAACAAGGAGATTGCAGAACTGAAGGAACAGGAGACTTCTTACAAGGCTAAATGGCAGAGTGAGAAGGAACTGGTGAACAAGATTCAGCAGAACAAGAAGGAAATCGAACAACTGAAGTTCGAAGCCGACAAGGCAGAACGTGAAGGTGATTACGGACGGGTGGCTGAAATCCGCTACGGAAAGCTTCAGGCACTGGAGAACGAAATCAAGTCTATCCAGGAAGACCTGAAGAAGAAGCAGGGTGACAGTGCCTTAATCAAGGAAGAGGTAACGGCTGAAGACATTGCCGATGTAGTTTCTCGCTGGACGGGCATACCGGTAAGCAAGATGCTGCAAAGCGAAAGAGAGAAGTTGCTTCACCTGGAAGATGAGTTGCACAAGCGGGTTATCGGACAGGACGAAGCCATCGAAGCCGTGGCTGATGCCGTACGCCGTAGCCGTGCCGGACTGCAAGACCCAAAACGTCCGATTGGTTCATTCATCTTCCTGGGTACGACGGGTGTCGGTAAAACCGAGCTGGCCAAGGCACTGGCAGAATACCTGTTCGATGATGAATCGCTGATGACGCGTATCGACATGAGTGAGTATCAGGAAAAAGCATACCGTGTCACGTTTGATTGGTGCGCCTCCGGGATACGTAGGTTACGATGAAGGTGGTCAGCTGACCGAAGCCGTACGCCGGAAACCGTACTCTGTCGTACTGTTCGATGAAATCGAGAAGGCTCATCCGGATGTGTTCAACATCTTGTTGCAGGTATTGGACGACGGACGTCTGACCGACAACAAGGGACGTACGGTGAACTTCAAGAACACCATCATCATCATGACTTCTAATCTGGGAAGTGCCTACATTCAGAGTCAGTTCGAGAAAATTAACGACCAGAACCATGACCAGATTGTAGAAGAGACCAAGAAAGAGGTGATGAACATGCTGAAGAAGACCATCCGTCCGGAATTCCTGAACCGTATTGACGAGACCATCATGTTCCAGCCGCTGAACAAGCCGCAAATCGAACAGATTGTCCGCTTGCAAATCAACGGTATCCGGAAGATGCTGAAAGGCAATGGAGTGACTTTGCAGATGACAGATGCAGCTGTCGACTTCCTGGCCACTGCAGGTTACGATCCTGAATTCGGTGCACGTCCGGTAAAACGTGCCATCCAGCGCTACTTGCTGAACGATTTGTCAAAGAAGCTTCTGTCACAAGAAGTGAACCGCGAAAAACCGATCATCGTAGAACGCGAAGGAGATGCATTGAAGTTCCGCAACTAAGTCAGCGGGGTTTCCCTATCTTCTATATAAAAACAAACCCTCCGCAGGGATTTCCTCAAAAGGATACCTGCGGAGGGTTTTTGTTTGTCTGTATATGATATGAATTCTTTCGAATCAGGGTATCGTCATGCGCTTCAACTCATCCAGCGTGCCGTTGAACACATTCAAATCTACATCCTCACGGATGCCCGGCAAACGTCCCACATCGGTATGCTGCCAGAAACGCCACTGCCCTTGTATTCCACCGAGTCGGCATAATAATGGGCTATCCAATACGGATATGAGTTGAAAACGGAATCGTTCAGGTAACGGGTCTTAAATTTATAAGAGGTATAGAGAATCGGTTTTACCCGATAATAATCTTCGATTTTATCCAACCAGACTTTCAAGTCGCGGCGAAGCTTTTTCTCATCTTCTCCCCTCACCTCGATGTCGAGCACCGGAGGCAAATCGCCCGATTCCAGTTTCACGGAGCGGATAAAGAAATCGGCCTGACGGGAAGCGTCTGTCTTGGGATTGTAAAAATGATAGGCTCCGCGGATAAATCCGTGCTTGCGGGCCTCATCGAAATTATGGATAAAGGCTGTATCGCTGAAATCACCTCCCTCGGAAGCTTTCATAAATACGAAACGTACAGGAAAAGGGGCTGTCTGGGTTTTCTGCAGTTCACTCCAGTCTATCTGTCCCTGATGGTGGGACACATCGAAACCGTGCACTTCAAATCCGTATGGCAGACATACCCCGTATGCTTTCATGCCATAGCAGGGTTTCCAGCGGTAGGCGTACGGACGAATAAAGAAATAATAAAAACAGATGACAAAACAGGCTCCAATGAAACCGAGCAGCAGGTAATAACACCACGAAGGCATCTGCCACCGACGGATGGTCTTCTTCCCTTTGGAAGTCCTGCCCGACGTTCTTCCGGAAGCGGTCTTCTTACTGCCTGTCGCTTTTCGGGTCGCAGGACGCTTGCGGGTAGTTTTTTCACGGGCTCGTTCACCGCGAGAATGGGTGATTTCTTTGTCATCTTAACTAAAGTTTATAGAGAATTTCAACAGATGTACCGGCAGAACCGGTTGAGCTTGTTTCAACAAATAGCGAAGAATCCGGCCCTCTTTCGGTCGGCCTGATTCTTCGCTAAATTAATTTTCCTATAGAAAGTTCCCTTCCGGGAATTCAGGAATCAAATTATTTTGCCTGTTCGTACTGCAGAGTCTTAGTCGGCTGGTCGCAAACTTCTGTAGGACCGAAGTACTGGATAGGACCCGGATAAACGTAAGCAGTTTCCTTAGCCCAAGTGTCACGTACGGCAGCAAATGCCTTGAACGGAGCACCATCAGTTTCACCAGTGCTTTCTGGATAACCGGTTTCATTTCACCGTGACGACGTTCCATGTTCATCATCATAGTGATAGGCACACCACCTGCAATCCATTCTGCAGCAGGAGCTGTAGTGTTACGTACAGAAGACATGTAACCAGTCTTACCGTTAGCAATCAACATAGATGCAGTGTAACCCAATGAGTAGCAGTAGTCAGCATCGAAGTTAGAAGGAGCAGCGCAACGTCCTTCGTAACCGAAGAAGTGGTGCTGAGCAGCAAACTTACCTACGAACTTGCCTTCTTCTTTCCATGCAGCCAGCTTAGTAGCTACCATTTCAGACAGCAGCTTTTCAGTTTCAATCAAAGAAACCTGTACGTTTCCGTGCGGGTCACGGTCAAGCGACAACTGACGAGCTACGCCTTCCGGCAAAGAAGCATAGATAGCAGCATTTTCAGGAGACAACTTGCTGATAATATAATCACGCTGTTTAGAACGCTTGATGCTGTTGAATTCTTCACCGTTAGCAGCCAGGAAGTCGTTCAATTCAGCAATCAGACGCTTCATAGCAGGGATAAATTCAATCAAACCTTCCGGAATCAATACGGTACCGAAGTTGTTACCAGCAGCAGCACGGTCAGCAACTACCTGAGCGATATAAGTAACAATGTCATCCAAAGACATGTTCTTAGCTTCTACTTCTTCTGAGATGATACAGATGTTCGGCTGAGTTTGCAAAGCACATTCCAGTGCGATGTGAGAAGCTGAACGTCCCATCAACTTGATGAAGTGCCAGTATTTACGAGCTGAGTTACAATCGCGTTCGATGTTACCGATAACTTCTGAGTAAGTCTTGCAGGCAGTATCGAAACCGAATGAAGTTTCAATCATGTCGTTCTTCAAGTCACCGTCGATAGTCTTCGGGCAACCGATTACCTGCACGCCATAGTTCTTAGCAGCATAGTATTCAGCCAATACACAAGCGTTTGTGTTAGAATCGTCTCCACCGATAATTACCAGCGCCTTGATACCCAGTTCTTTCAAGATTTCATATCCTTTTTCGAACTGTTCTTCTTTTTCCAGTTTGGTACGTCCTGAACCGATAATATCGAAACCACCAGTGTTACGGTATTCATCGATGATATCAGCTGTCAGTTCCATATAGTTGTGGTCAACCAAACCGCCAGGACCCAGGATAAAACCGTACAATTTGTTAGCCGGGTTCAGTTTCTTGATACCGTCGAACAAACCTGAGATTACGTTGTGGCCACCAGGAGCCTGTCCACCAGACAAGATTACGCCGACGTTCATCGGAGCAAATTCTTTAGCTTCACCTTCCACAAACTGAATCAACGGCATACCGTATGTGTTCGGGAACAGCTTCTTGATTTCTTCCTGATCGGCTACAGACTGAGTCGGTTCGCCTTCCTTAGCTACTACAGCACCAGTCAACGCTTTCGGCAATTTCGGCTGGTAAGCAGCTCTTGCGATTTGTAATGCACTTTTTGTCATAATTGTTATTTTTATAAAGGTGTATGAATTAATCTTTATTGTTGCTGTGCAAATTTCGTATTTTTTTTGCAAATATGAAAGAAAGCCGGCATTTTTAGCCGCATCTAGCTTCTTTTCTCTTCTTCTACCCTTGCCTTGATACGCTCCAGCAGGCGCAGACATCCCTGCAGACGCGGATTCTCATGACACACGTAGGCCTGCATGATTAACCGGTGCACGGTTTCTTTGACATCGGGTATATAGACAGCCTTGTCCAGTTGCATCTCTGCCGGAAATTCGGCCTGCTCTGCCCAGGCTTTCAGCTCGTCTACTTCTTCAATGGTATATACATTCTTGTCCATATAATAGATGATATTAAAAGGGATAACCTACTGCAAAATGAAACGCGAAGTCGCGCTTGAAATCAGGAGAGATAATCGGATAACGGTCGCGTCCGGTGTACATCGGATTGATAGCCTTCATACCTCCGTCGAAACGGATAATCAGGAAGTCCAGGTCGAAACGCAATCCTAATCCGTAGGCCACGGCCAGCTGTTTATAGAAACGGTTGAACTTGAAAAGTCCTTCGGGCTGCATTTCCCGATTTCGGATGGTCCACACATTTCCGGCATCCACAAATGCCGCACCGTTCAGTTTCCAAAACAAATGGGTACGATACTCCAGATTCAGGTCGAGCTTGATGTCACCGGTATGGTTTACATAATCCAGACTGTTGCTGTCGCCACGGTACCCCCCCGGTCCCAACGAACGGACACTCCATCCGCGCACACTGTTGGCACCTCCGGAGAAATAGAGTTTTTCAAATGGAAGGCTCTTGGAATTTCCGTACGGAACGGCCACCCCTACCCCCACATGGAACACCAAGGCATTACGGTCGTCAATCATGAAATTCTTGGCATAATCGAAATCCGTCTTTACATACTGCGCAAAACTGATATTGGCCATCTGATATGCCTCCCCGTTCTTCGGACTACCATTAATCATCCGTGAAAACAAATACAACAAGTTGCCCGACTCTTCAATATTGAAACGGATAGAATAAGAATTGCGTTGCGATGTCTTCAATGTAGTAGCACCCGAACTATTATAAGTATAAGTATAGCCCAGACGCACAATAAACAAGTCTTCATAGCTATAACGCAGTAATGGATTCCTTTCGTCCATATAGTCTAGGTATTCACGAAAAGTTTCCGAACGATAGGGCATGTAAATATAATTCAAGTCGAACACATCAAAACGATGGGTCGCTCCACGCTTTCCCCAACGGTAACTCCAGGCCGCAGAAGCCACAGTACGCTCAAACTCCGGACGAATCTGCCAGTTGTATTTTACCGTTACCTCAGAAGTAGCACGGCTACGACGACGGAAATCAGACGACAGGAAAGGAAACATAAATTCCGGGAAGCTCAAGCTGGTTTCTACCCCGTATTCCAGGTAGTTGCTGTTGGCATATCCTTCCAGTCCTGTAACCGCTTCGTATGCCCCACGCAGCTTAATGGTAAAGGTTTCAGAACCCTTAAACAAGTTCCGGTGGGAATAAGCTACGGAAGCTGCAGCACCCAAGTCGCCCGCCGAGTTGGTACCTTCAATTTCAAAAGAAAGCGACTTGTTCTTGTTTCGGGTAAGCATGACGTACGCATCCAGATAAGCCGAATCAGCCTCCAACTCTTCACGAAACGGATGTTGGAATATTTCAGGATGTTCAGTCGCCCCAAAGCAGAATAAGTATTCTGCACATCGCGATTACGATACAGTTTTCCAGATTGCAAATAATTATAATCACTGATTACCTGCGGACGCAAGAACAACTTATCCTTATAAAAAAAATTCACTCCTCCCGAGCGAAGAGAATCCACTCCTTTCAAGCTCTCGGAAGTCAGCTCTGCAAAGTCCACATCGAACATAAAATCAACGTTGCGAATATAATACTGACGATGCTGTGAAGGAGGGTCTTCCTTCTTTCGCTGATAAGGATGGAGTTGCATAATCAAGTCGACATTGCGCGAGTTACGCATGGTATCGACCTGATACGTAATAAAATCTTTGTTGAAACGATAATAGCCCCGGTTCTGAAGATACTGTGTAATGCGGTCACGTTCTTGATCAAGCTTGTTTACATCGAGACGGGAGCCAGACTTCAGATAAGAACGAGCTGAATCTGCCATCAGATAATCATGTATCTGGTAGTCAGCAATATCGTATGCCACATGCGAAATCAGATAAGGCTCACCAGAATGAATCTGATAACCAACTTTAATTTTTTCCCTTTCACCTGGGTGTACATACTCACCTGCCCGCTCATGTATCCCATGTTGCGCACCGCCTGTTCTATCTGCAAGCGGGTTTCTTCCGCCAAGTTCGGGTCATAAATACGGGGAGCATCTCCCATACGGTACAAGAAACGGTTAATCCACTTTGTAGAATCCTTTCCAGCTGCTCCGTAAATATACATAGGGAGTTTCACCAGACTGAACCACTTGGCATTGGGTGTCTGGCGAAGATACATATTCATCTGCGAAGGCTTGATTTCCTTGTTATCTGATTCTACTTTTACGTTATCCAGAAGATAGTGTCCCTCAGGAATGAATTTACTGACCGAACATCCGCTCAGAAAAAGCAGCAGGACAAGCAGGCCGATATAGATACGGGGGATTATCTTCATACAAACTGAAACTATATGCAAAATTTTATATGCAAAGATAGGCAATATTAAAAATATCTTCTTAGCTTTGTTCTTAAAATATAATTAAAAATCCCCGTCACACTATGCTGAGCAAAAACAGAATCAAATATATCCGGTCATTGGAGATGAAAAATACCGGAAAGCAGAAAAAGCTTTCTTGGCCGAAGGTAACAAACTGGTCAACGACCTGCTGGGACACTTTTCATGCAAACTGTTAATTGCTACGGCCCAGTGGCTGGAGGCTCATCCGCTTCTGCTCGCTCAGGAAACCATTGAGGTAAGTGCGGAGGAACTGGCACGTGCCAGTCTGCTGAAAACCCCGCAAGAAGTGCTGGCTGTATTCGAACTACCTTCTTATACTTATGATGATTCATTACCCGCCATTCACTCTGTCTGGCACTGGATGACGTGCAAGACCCGGGTAACTTAGGCACCATCATCCGTATTGCCGACTGGTTTGGCATAGAGGATATTTTCTGTTCACAGGGTACTGCCGACGCCTTTAACCCGAAAACCGTACAGGCAACAATGGGAGCTTTGGCACGCGTCAAGCTGCATTACTGCGATTTGAAAGAATTCATTCGTGTGCAGACAGAAAGAAACGTACCGGTATTTGGTACTTTCCTGGACGGGAAAAACATCTATTCGCAGGAATTATCGGCACAAGGGGTTATCATAATGGGGAATGAAGGGAACGGAGTGTGCAAAGAAATTGAAGCACTCGTTTCTCAAAAACTGCTGATTCCTAACTACCCGCAAGGAAAGGATACCAGTGAATCATTGAACGTAGCAGTGGCCACTGCCATCGTGTGTGCGGAATTCCGCCGCCGTCCGTCATAAACGCACCAGACGGCTTCGTTCGGTAAATTCCATCTTCTGCAAATCAAAAAACGGCACATGGAAAGCATAAAGCGGCTGGTCTCCTGTCACCGCAGAAACTGTCCGCGCACGAAACTCCTGAAATGTTTCGCCTTTTCTTAATTCCGAATCAGAAGCTGCCAGAACAATCAGTCCGCCCAGCCACTGGGTATTCCGGACCTCTTCTTCTAAAGGCTCCATCGACACCCACGTACGACCAGACACTTCCAACCCTATACGCTGCATGCGGAACAGTTTGTCCTGCCCCGCATGCCAGAGATAATGAGATGCATAATACTGCATAAGTATCAGCGTTTGGTAATTTCCTGCCGTTTTACCCTACGAAGGGTATCGTTCTGCGCAAGTGTATCAGCTTTTACGGCTACAGAATCAATCTGCTTCTGCAAATTCTCTTCATGCATGCGATAACGCATCAGACGTATATCGCTGATTAAGGCCGATGAATGTTCTTTTCCGGCGTAATACATGAATCCGCTCACACTCTTGTACTTAAATGCAGAATCCGGACGAAGCATCAGGCGCTGTATACCCGAAGCCTCCACCACCCGACTGATTCCCTGCGTACTGTCGTTATCAAATACCAGGTTCATGGCCATCACTACCTTACCTTCATGCTTACCTTTAGGCAGGAAAGAGAAATTTGCTTCCAGTACCATCTTGTCCCTCTCGTGGAACGATGTATCAGCCTTCAAATCGAAAGTCAGCTTATTAGTGAGTGTAGAAGAGGTCAGCCAATAAATGGTACGGTCCTGCCAGAGGTCTACCGTATCACCCGACAATGAAACCGCCACCTCTCCGCTGCTGCGTACTGTCTGTTTTTTCAGCAGCTCGGCAGTAGTTTCCATGCGCTTCTGCAGATTCTGATAAATCGTATTCATCTCGTCGCTGTGACGTGAATACCATACCATAGACGAATCAAACTCCGCCTCTGTTACTCCATGCTTCTGGAATACGTATGCCAGGTAAGCCTGTTTCTTGTAATTCTCATCGTAAGGCAAATCCGCACTCATCGTAGTTGCCAGATGGTAATCATAAAGCAGGTTCTCCATGGCTTGCGGCTGAATAATTTCCTCCGGCACTTTCTTGCCACAGCTCCACATGCCGCACAGCGCCAGCATGGACACTCCTATAAGCGATATTCGTTTCATTTCTTGGCTTCTTTATGGGAAGAATTCGCATGTGTTTCCGTATTCAGGTAATGCGAATAAAAAAATAAGCAAGGCAATGATGCCGCAACTGATAGCCGCATCGGCAAAGTTAAAAATAAGGGCTGAAGAAAATAAAGTGATCACCTCCTACAAAAGGCATCCAGTCAGGCCAGTAGGTATCGATAATCGGGAAGTAGAACATATCGACCACCTTGCCATGTAACCAGTCGGAATATCCCTGCCCCAGTGGAACCCACGAAGCGATCTGCGAATGCGTACTCTCGCTGAATATCTCTCCATAGAACACACAGTCGATGATGTTACCCACTGCGCCGGCCAGAATCAAGGAAAGACAAACCAGGTAACCATTCTTCACCTTGTCCGTCCGTTTCACCAGTTTCACCAGATAGACCGTAATCAATATGGCAGCCACGATACGGAAAAGCGTCAGGAACAGTTTGGCAAAAATCTCCAGGCCAAAAGCCATACCGTTGTTTTCCGTAAAATAGATATAAAACCAGTCGGTCACATGAATATTCTCATGCAAATACATGTTCGTCTTCACCGCAATCTTGATAAGCTGGTCGATAATCAGCACTCCTGCCACCACAAGAGTAACCAGACGTCCCTGAGTGAAAATTTTTCATCTTCTTCAATTTGCAAATTGGATTCAAAAAATTGAGAACTGAAAATTGAAAATGGATCACTTTGAAAAGTCCCGTTTCTCAATTTTCAATTCCCAATCTTCAATTAAAAATTCATTTCGTTACTTCTTTCCCTGCTGCTTGGCCTCGATACTCAATGTAGCATGAGGAACAGCACGAAGGCGCTCAGCGGGAATCAATTTACCTGTTTCGCGACAGATGCCGTAAGTTTTGTTTTCAATACGGACAAGCGCCGCACGCAAGTTTTGAATGAACTTCAGCTGACGGGCAGCCAGACGAGTAGTTTCTTCTTTCGATAAGGTATTGGCACCTTCTTCCAACACTTTATATGTGGGAGATGTATCGTCAGTATCGTTACCATCTGTGTTCATTATACTACTTTTCAGTTTCTCATAGTCGCGTTCCGCGAGCTGAAGTTTCTCCATGATAATGGCGCGGAATTCCTCAAGTTCTGCGTCAGAATACCTTGTTTTTTTCAGCCATAGTGCTTAAGTTTTAAGTTAATAATAGTATCCACCGACTAAAGCCGGGTGGATGAGTTCATATTACAGCTTCGTTACATTTACATACAACGAGAAGTCATCAAAGTTAAGTTCAGTACCGTCAACCACTTCATCAGCCAATGTCAGTGAGTTAGCTAGCACCTGGTTGCAAATATAAGTATTATATTCATTTATCGCGTCATCGGTATTTGAATTTTTGACAGCACGATAGCAATCTTGTCAGTAATTTCAAAACCGCTGCTCTTACGGATATTCTGAATACGGTTCACCAGTTCGCGAGCAATACCTTCACGCTTCAGTTCATCGGTTACAGTCACTTCAAGCGCTACAGTCAACTTACCTTCGTTGGCTACCAGCCATCCCGGAATGTCTTCACTGAAGATTTCTACGTCGGCAGCTTCTACCACCGCATCTGTTCCGTCAAGCTGGAAGGTGTAACTTCCGTTCTTTTCCAGTTCAGCAATAGCTCCTGCGACATACCTGCCACAGCTGCAGCCACCGCTTTCATCTGTTTTCCGAATTTCGGGCCCAGTTTCTTGAAGTCACATTTTACTTTCTTCACCAGTACGCCTGCCGCACCATCCACGAACTTGATTTCTTTCACGTTCACCTCGTTCATGATCAGATCTTTCACAGCTTCGATATGCTGCTTTTGCGCTTCATCTACCACCGGAATCATGATACACTGCAGCGGCTGACGAACCTTGATGTTGACCTTACGACGCAAAGCCAATACCATAGAAGTCACATCCTGTGCCATCTGCATACGAGCTTCCAGTTCTGCATTAATCAGGTTTTCATCGGCTACCGGGAACTTGGCAAGGTGAACAGATACTACCTGGTCACGTCCGGTCACTGCAATCAAATCCATGTACAGACGGTCTGCATAGAACGGAGCAATCGGTGCCATCAGCTTAGCTACCGTTTCCAAGCAAGTGTACAAGGTCTGGTAAGCAGACAACTTATCAGTTGACATGGCACTACCCCAGAAACGTTTACGGTTCAGGCGCACGTACCAGTTACTCAAGTTATCGTTTACAAAGTCTGTAATCAGACGGCCAGCCTTTGTCGGTTCGTAATCGGCAAAGCAAGCATCCACATTCTTAATCAATGAATTCAACAGTGAAAGAATCCAACGGTCAATTTCCGGACGCTCGTTCATCGGCACATCTTCTTCAGCGTATGTAAAGCCATCTACATTGGCATATAGTGCAAAGAATGAGTAAGTATTATACAATGTTCCAAAGAACTTACGACGTACTTCATCCACTCCGTCAGTATCGAACTTCAGGTTGTCCCATGGAGAAGAATTGGTAATCATGTACCAACGCAACGGATCAGAACCAAACTTCTCGATTGCACCGAACGGATCTACGGCATTACCCAGACGCTTAGACATCTTGTTTCCGTTCTTATCAAGTACCAGACCGTTTGAAATCACGTTCTTGTAAGCCACACTGTCGAACACCATTGTAGCAATGGCATGCAATGTAAAGAACCATCCACGAGTCTGGTCCACACCTTCCGCAATGAAGTCGGCCGGATAGTAGCTACGTGAATCTACCAGTTCCTTGTTTTCGAACGGATAGTGCAACTGTGCATACGGCATGGCACCTGAGTCAAACCATACGTCAATCAAATCTGATTCACGCTTCATCGGTTTGCCTGAAGCAGATACCAGGATGATGTCGTCTACATACGGACGGTGCAAGTCAATCTTATCGTAATTTTCCTTGTTATAAACACCTGGCTGGAATCCTAATTTCTTATACGGATTTTCAGTCATGAAGCCAGCAGCAACAGATTTTTCAATCTCGTTGTACAGCTCTTCTACTGAACCGATGCAGATTTCTTCGCCATCCTCACTTCTCCAGATAGGCAACGGAGTACCCCAGTAGCGCGAACGGCTCAAGTTCCAGTCATTCAAGTTTTCCAGCCACTTGCCGAAACGTCCGGAACCAGTTGATTCAGGTTTCCAATTGATGGTCTTGTTCAACTCAATCATACGGTCCTTGCAAGCAGTAGAGCGGATAAACCAGCTATCCAGCGGATAGTACAACACCGGTTTGTCGGTACGCCAGCAGTGCGGATAGTTGTGCACGTGCTTTTCAGTCTTGAATGCCAGTCCCTGCTGTTTCAGCATCATGCAGATATATACGTCGAGCGATTCAGCAGCCTGTGCAGCCTTTTCATCGTATTTTCCGTCTACAGTGAACTGAGGGTCGTATGCGTTCTTCACCCAACGGCCTTCATATTCCTTATATTTTTCTACATCGACACATTCCTTTACGAAAGCCTCATCCAGTTCCTCCATCAGGTAGAACTTACCGGTCAAATCAACCATCGGACGAGTCTCGCCTTTCTTGTTAATCATAAACAAAGAAGGAATACCTGCTGCACGAGCCACGTTCGCATCGTCCGCACCAAATGTCGGTGCAATGTGTACGATACCCGTACCGTCTTCTGTAGTAACATAATCACCCGGGATTACACGGAATGCTTTAGCCGAAGCTTCTTTCCAGGAACCGTCTTCTGCAGCTTCCACTGGTTTCACCCATGGGATAAGCTGCTCGTATTCCATACCAACCAGATCAGTACCCTTGTACTCGCCTACCACTTTGAACGGAATCAACTTGTCACCCGGCTTGTAGTCTTCCAGTGCAATATCTTCTGCCTTTTTATTGAAATGCGTATAGAGCAAAGGTTTGGCAAGTACCACCGTCATCTTTTCTCCATTATAGGCATTATAAGTCTGAACAGCTACGTAGTCAATCTTCGGGCCCACACAAAGTGCCGTATTTGAAGGCAATGTCCACGGAGTAGTAGTCCATGCAATGAAATAAGGTGTACCCCACTCTGCCATTTCCGGCTTCGGATTCTTCATCTTGAACTGACCTACCACGGTAAGGTCTTTCACATCGCGGTAACATCCCGGCTGGTTCAACTCATGCGAACTCAAGCCTGTACCTGCTGCCGGAGAATACGGCTGGATGGTATATCCCTTGTACAGCAAACCTTTCTTGTAAAGCTGCTGCAACAGCCACCACAAAGTTTCAATGTAACGGTTATCGTAGGTAATGTACGGGTTTTCCAAGTCTACCCAGTAACCCATCTTATGGGTAAGGTCAGTCCATTCTTTAGTGAACTTCATGACATCCGTGCGGCAATGCTTGTTATAATCTGCCACCGAAATCGTTTTACCGATATCCTCTTTGGTAATTCCAAGTGCCTTTTCCACTCCCAGTTCCACCGGAAGTCCGTGTGTGTCCCATCCAGCTTTACGCTTCACCTGGAAACCTTTCATGGTCTTGAAACGACAGAATGTATCCTTAATTGTACGTGCCATCACGTGGTGAATACCCGGCATACCGTTAGCCGAGGGAGGACCTTCGTAGAACACGAAAGAAGGATATCCCTCACGTTCTGTCATACTTTTAGAGAACACATCGTTTTCATCCCATTTTTCAGCACCTCCTTGTTTATTTCTGACAAGTTGAGCTGAGAATATTCAGTAAACTTCTTACTCATAATTATGTAGTTTTTATCTAATTTCTAATCATTCAGGAAGTAACCTCCCAAATTTAGGCTGCAAATTTATAAGAAAAAAAGGTTATATAAAAGAAATAAGAAAAAAATACTGCCGGATAGCATAGTTTATAAACTTAACCTGAATAATTCATAGTCTCCACAAAAAAGAGAACGCCCTTCTTGTATATTTGCAAGAAAAGCATTAACTTTAAGGTGTTAAAAATAAACTTAATACCGGCGTTCTCATGTGCAAAGATACAACAAA
>ENA-OQAL01000010-OQAL01000010.1-human-gut-metagenome-genome-assembly--contig:-NODE-10-length-44077-cov-3.966553_pt1 | contig 44077 bp, 48 predicted proteins | sample MGYA00242491_ERZ504519 | MGnify/ENA primary metagenome ERZ504519 (study PRJEB26092, sample SAMD00036260) | human gut metagenome | host: Homo sapiens | study: EMG produced TPA metagenomics assembly of... | reverse complement strand
AACGCAGGTTGTTTTCTCTTTTTTTTATGCATTTTTCTTGCAGGAAATTTTTTTGTATATCTGTTGCGGGTATTATGAGGAATTTGATATATTTGCGCCTGCAATTAAGAAAATGAAGAAACATGACAACGTATGATATTTATTTCTCGGACGGCAGTTCGAGCGACAATAAGGGGTTTTCTATCAAGACTCCTGAAAAGGCCATTCACATGGCGGAAGACATGTTGGTGAAAGGCAACAGCTACATTGAAGATTACGCAGGCGGAGTGATTTCGGTCGTATCTTCCGGCGGAGAGACCGTATGGAGCAGCCCGATTCCCGAGTCGAAAAAGAAATGACACAGTTTATATTTTTAAAACCATAAGATTATGTTTTCTGGAATAGTAGAGGAATATGCAGAAGTCGTGAAGGTGGTAAAGGATCAGGAAAACCTGCACCTGACATTGAAATGTTCGTTTGTGGATGAGCTGAAGATTGACCAGAGTGTATCACATAACGGAGTGTGTCTGACGGTAGTCAGCATTCAGGACGGTACTTATACGGTAACGGCCATGAAGGAAACCATTGAACGTTCCAATATCGGCCTGCTGGCTGTAGGCGACAAGGTGAATGTGGAACGCAGCATGATGATGAACGGACGCCTGGACGGCCATATCGTGCAGGGACATGTGGACCAGACTGCAGTCTGTACGGCGGTTGATGATGCGCAGGGAAGCTGGTATTTCACCTTTAAGTATAATTTCGACAAGGAGATGGCAAAAACGCGGATATTTCACGGTAGATAAAGGTTCTGTCACGGTGAACGGTGTCAGCCTGACAGTCTGCAATCCTACGTCGGATACGTTTCAGGTAGCGATTATTCCTTATACTTACGAACATACCAATTTCCATACAATTAAGGTGGGCAGTGTGGTAAATATCGAATTCGATATTATCGGTAAGTACCTGAGCCGCATGATGCAGCTTACAGAGTGATACTTTCAGTTATATAACTTCAAGGCGCAGCTTTCTGGAACGATTTCCGAAAGCTGCGCCTTGCGTTTTTTATAGGTCTTTGAGCAGTACCTCGCTGCTCTTTTCTGTAAATTCTTTGCGGGCCTGTATCAGGGTTTGCCAGGCTGTAGAATAATGTCCTGGGTCAATTTTGAAATCCTCCGCTCCGTTGGCATCCAGCTGGCTGAGGAGGGTGCCTACACTTAACTGGTGGATGTCGATTCCAGGGAGGTATTGAGGGTCGCGGGATTTTTCTTCTCCGCCGGCACCGGCTTCATAAATCAGTCGCATGTCCTGCAACTCATACAGAATACTTTTTGTCAGACGGATTGGAATCTTGTGTTCTTTGCTTAGTGCTTCTGCCGTATAAGGTCGGCGCCGGTGGCGAATCGTTTGCAGATAGAGCTCAGAATGATGGTACAGAAAAAAAAGTCGTGGAAGCGTCGGCTGATGTTGGCTGTTTCCTTTCCGAAGTTGAAGGTGGATATGTTCTGGCTGATGTAGCTCATTTCGGCTCCGAACAGGCAGATGCTCCAGGATATTTGTGTCCACAAAAGGAACAGAGGAATGGCAGCAAAGCTTCCGTAAATGGCATTGTAATTAGAAACCCATATCTGGCTGTTGATGTAGAAATACTGAAAGGCCTGAAAAGCGCTTCCGGCCAGAATACCCGGTAGCCAGGCATGTGCTAACTTGACTTTCGTGTTGGGCATGAAGGTGTAAAGTCCGATAAACATACCCCAGATAAGGGCATAGGGGATAAGGCGGACGAAAAATTTCAGTACCGGAGCCAATACCATGAAGTTCTGCAATTCCTTGACGTAGGTGCTCATGAAGATGGACAGACCGCTGGAGATTACGAGTAGTACCGGCAGTAGTAGAATCAAAGAAGAATAGTCAGTAATCTGTCGGAACAGACTTCGGGGTTTTTTTACTTGCCAGATGGCATTAAAGCTGCGTTCGATGTTGTCAATCAGCAGCAGGACAGTACCCAACAGCATGATGAGGCCTACACCGATAAAGATGCCGCTTTGTGCATGTTCCAGATAGGAATTAATCCAGCTGATGACAAGTTCAGCCTGTGCGCCTGTTACCCCACTGCGGAACTGTGATTCAATCAGGGTATCAAAACCGAATCCTCTGGCAATAGCAAAAAGAAGAGCTAAGATGGGGATGATGGAAAGCAGGGTGCTGTAGGTCAGTGCTGATGCACGCACCACAATACGGTCATTGATAAACTGGTTGATAGATAAGTAAATAATCTTGAGACAGGTGTATCCTTTCCATTGGAGGTGAGAAACTTCCTCTTCCCGGATGCGCCAGATACCGTCGTCCAGAAAGTGAATCAGTGATTTGAGTCGTGCGTTCATGGTGGATTGGTTTAATGAAAAAGAAAGCAGCCGGTCTATAAGCCGGGTTCTGTCACCCTGCAAGCAGGGGAGTCTGTCATTTATCTACTCCTGCCGTCACCGGCAGGCTCTAGCGGTCCACCCTCCGACGTGGGGCGAGCAACCCTCGTTAATGCCGGTTTACATGACCTTACAACTCCTAAGATGCACAGCCCGCATATCGCTATACGGCTGGTAGGATCTTACCCTACCTTCTCACCCTTACCTCCGGGTGGAGGCGGTTATTTTCTTCTGCATTACTCTACCCTTACGGACAGCTTTCTGTTAGGAAGTAGGATGCTCTGCGTTGCCCGGACTTTCCTCTTTTACTATATAATAATGTACCAGCGACAGACCGACCGACTGCTTTCTTCATGCAAAGGTACGCAAATAAACGGAATTTGTGCTATAATTGTCAGGATTCTTTTGATTCGGGTGTTTCGGGGAGCTGTCAGAACGGGCCGGACGAATTGTCAGCGTTGTCACTATTTCACTGGTAATGAATGTAAATTTGTCAGATATGCCAGTTAACTGCGGTTAATGCCCTTGTTTTCATTGTTAAAAGACGGAAAAAAGAATAGGGTAAGAGTACAATCGTATGGATTTTGTTCTACTTTAGCAAATGAAAAGTTAAAACACGTCGAAATTAACATTTAAACAATAGAAGATATGAAAACAACAACTAAGTTTGCGATTGGTTCTGTGGCAGTCGTTGCTTTGAGTGCCGGAGTGGCAGGGGTTACAGCGTATGCCATGATGGAGAAAAATCAGGATAATACTTCTTTTTATGAAAGTTTTGAAACGGCATCTCCTTTACGTACCGCAGCGTCGATGCTTCCAGCATGCAGCCGGTAGACTTGACTAAAGCGGCAGAGAGTACGTTGAATTCCGTCGTACATATCATGTCTATCCAGCGCAGCAAGATACAGACTATTCAGGGACAACCGGATATTTTTGACTTCTTCTTCGGTGACGGTAGAGGACGTCAGCAGCAAGTACAGACTCCGGAACAGAGAGGTTTCGGTTCGGGTGTCATCATCTCAAAGGATGGTTACATCGTAACGAACAACCACGTGATTGACGGAGCGGATGAAATCAACGTGAAGTTGCACGACGGACGCGAAATGAAAGGTCGTGTTATCGGTACTGACCCGACTACTGACCTGGCACTTGTAAAGATTGAAGGAGATGACTTCCCGGCTATCGTGGTAGGTAACTCTGACAACCTGAAAGTAGGTGAGTGGGTATTGGCAGTAGGTAACCCGTTCAATTTGGGTTCTACAGTGACTGCCGGTGTGGTAAGTGCGAAGTCTCGTGGACTGGGAGCTAATCAGGTAGAATCTTTCATCCAGACCGATGCGGCTATCAATCAGGGTAACAGTGGTGGTGCATTGGTTAATGCAAAAGGTGACTGGTAGGTATCAATGCCATGCTGTATTCTCCGACTGGTGCTTATTCAGGATACGGTTTCGCTATTCCGGTAAGTATCATGACGAAGGTAGTAACCGACTTGAAACAATATGGTACCGTACAGCGTGCTTTGCTGGGTATCGGCGGTCGTGACATGGGTGATGAAAGGTATCCGGATGAAATCAGAAAAGAGCAGAAAGAACTGGGAGCTACTGAAGGTGTACAGGTAGTCGAAGTAACCGAAGGTGGTTCTGCCGATGGATTCTTGCAGAAGAACGATGTCATCCTGAAGTTGAATGACAAGACTGTGAAGACCATGGCCGACCTTCAGGGAACATTGGCTAAGTATCGTCCGGGTGACAAAGTGAAGATCACCGTATTGCGTGACAAGAAAAGAAAAAGACCTTTACCATCACGTTGAAGAACTCTCAGGGAACAACCAAAAGTGGTAAAACAGGCAGATATGGAACTTCTGGGAGCAGCCTTCCGCGCCGTACCTAATGAACTGAAAAAACAGTTGAACTTGGGTTATGGAGTTGAAGTGACCGGTATTGATAACGGAAGAATGAAAGACAGCGGCATCCGCAAAGGTTTCATTATTCTGAAAGCCAACGGCAAGCAGTTGCGCACCGTGCAAGATTTGGAAAATGTAATGAAAGCGGCTTCTCAGTCACCCGATCAGGTACTGTTCATGACGGGAGTTTATCCTTCTGGAAGACGTGCCAACTATGCGGTAGACTTGTCGCAAGCTGAATAAAAAGATATTACTGTAAGGTAAAAAGATTTGGAAAGAAAAGGCGTTCCGATTTTTCGGAAACGCCTTTTTGATGTTTTTTCTTTCTCCGATAATATGGGTGGGAGATGAACAATTGACTTGTTTTGTCTGTTGTCATTTTAAGAATGGCGGTTGACAAAAAGAGAGCAGGTCCGTCTGTTTAAGAAAATTATAGATTCTTTCTTTGCAAATCTGCCACCTAAATAAAATTAATTTTGTACTTTTGTACCCAAATCATTTTATATAGAATGAGACAGTTAAAGATTACTAAAAGTATCACTAACCGAGAGAGTGCTTCTTTGGATAAGTATTTGCAGGAAATCGGTCGTGAAGATTTGATTACTGTAGAAGAGGAGGTAGAACTCGCTCAACGTATCCGTAAGGGTGACCGTATTGCTTTGGAGAAGCTTACGCGTGCTAATTTGCGATTTGTGGTGTCTGTGGCCAAACAGTATCAGAACCAGGGATTGAGCTTGCCTGACTTGATTAACGAAGGTAACCTGGGCTTGATTAAAGCTGCTGAGAAATTTGATGAAACTCGTGGATTCAAGTTTATCAGTTACGCCGTTTGGTGGATTCGTCAGTCTATTCTTCAGGCACTGGCTGAACAGTCGCGTATTGTGCGTTTGCCGTTGAACCAGGTAGGCTCACTGAATAAAATCAGCAAGGCGTTTCCAAATTTGAGCAGGAAAACGAGCGTCGTCCTTCACCGGAAGAACTGGCCGATGAGCTGGAAATCCCGGTAGACAAGATTTCGGATACGCTGAAGGTTTCCGGTCGTCACATTTCAGTGGATGCTCCTTTTGTGGAAGGAGAGGACAACAGTCTGCTGGACGTGCTGGTGAACGATGATTCTCCTATGGCCGATCGCTCCTTGGTAAATGAATCACTTTCGAGGGAAATTGACAGAGCGCTTTCTACGCTAACCGAAAGAGAAAAGGATATTATCCAGATGTTTTCGGTATTAACACGCAGGAAATACGTTGGAAGAAATCGGCGACAAGTTTGGGCTCACACGTGAGCGTGTTCGTCAGATTAAGGAAAAGGCAATTAGAAGATTAAGACAAAATTCTCGTAGTAAGCTGCTCAAATCTTATTTGGGATAAGGTAGAGATTGATTTCCAAAAAAACAGAAGAGATGTATGAAGGTTAGCTCAGACCTTGATACATCTCTTTTTGTATGTAGAAAGGCTTTTTCTTTGTTAATTTATATGTCTTCTTTCGGTTTTACGCATAATTGTGTACTTTTGCCCCCAATAAATTGATGAATTATGCGTTATACAAAGTTTTCTGTTTTCTGTTAATGATGGTATTTGCTGCCTCTGCATTCAGCAAGCAGCCGAAAGATAAGAATAAATATGGAGTGTATCTGGCTGGTGTGTCTGCTTCATTTACTGACTCATTAGTGTATTCACAGATGTGCAGTATCTGGACAGTGCTGCTGTAGATGATAAAGGAATGTTAGTGGGCCGTGCATTGTACAGCATCCAGTTGAAGGACTATCTGGAACAGAAACAGAATGGAAAGAACCGTACTTGCTTCATGTTTTTCAGCCGTAAAAAGAAAAACGTGCAGAAGGAACTGAAGAAATTGAAGGAAAAATATACCAAGGGTGGTTCATTGTTCCTTCAGGATGTGAATGCGGAATTTAAGTTTGAAAAGCCTGATTTTGAATAATGCAGATGAAGAAATGGCTTTACACCCTGTTGGTGATCGTACTGGCCGCCTGTTCCAATGAAATTCCGGAACAACAGCCTGCGAAACGCTCCGGGCGTACGGTATTGGCTTATTTGATTTCGAATAACAAGGCAGGTTCATTAGATACTTATTTACGTGATAACGTAATCGATATGTACACCGCATTGGGTAATATGAAAGAATCATGTACTTTGCTGGTATTTTATCGACCTTATCCGGATGATGCTCCCTTGAGTAAGCCTACTTTAATGAGTTTCTATGCCGACGGACGTGGCAATATTAATAATGTAGCAGCTTTGACAGGTTCGGAGCTGACTTTTGACGCGGTCTGCCATGTAGCTCAGAAAAAGGAATATACCATGAACAGTCAGATTGCAACCGATCCGGCTGTGATGGAGGAGGTGTTTACTGATATGCAGAAGACTGCTCCTTCTGATAGTTATGGTCTTATTTTAGGTTCGCATGCCACGGGATGGATGAAGGGTAATTCTGTGCAATCAAAAGCCTTTGGTGATGACGGTGGTTACAATATAGATATTCCTGATTTGGCCAATGTGTTGAAGAAAAGTTTCTCGGAAAATTGGATTTCGTGCTGTTTGATGCCTGTATGATGGGTAATGCAGAGGTGGGCTATGAATTGAAAGACGTAACTTCACATTGTATTGCTTCCGTAATGGAGACCCCGGTGTATGGATTCCCGTATGATCAGATTCTTCCTTATTTGTATACTGAAAATATAGACTATTCTGCTGTTTGTCATGAGTTTATGTCTTTTAATAAGACGAATAACTTGTGGGGTACATGCGCAGTGATGGACTGTAGTCAAATGGAAAATTTGGCCAGTGCAGTAAAAGCAAAGCTTTCAGAGTGGAAGGATGCGCTTTCTTCTGTGTCCATGCAGAATGTACAGCAGTATGGAGCTTATGGATGGGGGCGTGATTATCGGTACTTTTCTTATGATTTGCTTGATTTCTTCCGTGAACTAGGACGGAAGAGTGGAGTGAAGAATTTAGATTTGAATGAAGCTGTGTCAACCGTGCAGTCGGCCCTGAATCAGGCTGTGATAGCTAAAGATTGCTTGTCAGGCACTGACTATGAATTTGATGGAGTCATAGTTGATGAAGCCCGTTTTTGTGGAATCGGTATGTATATTCCAAAAGAATATAATCCTTATGTTGCTAATAAAACAGCTTGGAATAGTTACTACGAGCGGTCTATCTCTTGGTATCGTGCTGCAGGTTGGGCAGATTTAAATTTGAACTAATTACAAAATTTCTTTACTCTTTGTGTGAACATTCTATCGGCTAAGTGTGTTTTTATTTATTAAAACAGCTTTATAGGTATGTGGAATTTCATCAAAGAATTACGACGTAAGGACCACCAGCGTTATCTTGGTGGACTGGATTTCTTTAAATATATTGGTCCCGGTTTGCTTGTGACCGTTGGTTTTATAGATCCGGGCAACTGGGCTTCTAATTTTGCAGCAGGAGCAGACTTCGGCTATTCCTTGTTGTGGGTGATTACCTTGTCTACTATTATGCTCATCGTGTTGCAGCATAATGTGGCTCACTTGGGAATTGTTACCGGACTTTGCTTGAGTGAGGCTGCCACGAAATATACACCGAAATGGGTGTCACGTCCTATCTTGGGAACAGCCGTATTGGCATCTATCTCCACTTCTCTGGCTGAGATTTTGGGAGGAGCCATTGCCCTGGAAATGTTATTCGATATTCCTATTATCTGGGGTTCCCTTCTCACTGCTTTCTTTGTCACAATCATGCTGTTTACCAATTCCTACAAGCGGATTGAGCGCTCTATTATTGCATTTGTGTCGGTGATAGGACTGTCATTTCTCTATGAACTTTTTCTGGTTGACATAGACTGGCCTTTGGCTGCCCGTTCGTGGGTGACACCTTCTATTCCCGAGGGAAGTCTGTTGGTGATAATGAGTGTGCTGGGAGCTGTAGTGATGCCTCATAACTTGTTCTTGCACTCGGAAGTGGTACAGAGTCGGGAATACAACAAGAAGGACGATGCTTCTATTCGTAAGCTATTAAATATGAATTCTATGATACCCTGTTCTCTATGGGAGTAGGCTGGGCCATCAACAGTGCGATGATTCTGCTGGCTGCGGCTACCTTTTTTGCTAATCATATCGGAGTAGAAGAGTTGCAGCAAGCCAAGAGCTTGTTGGAACCTTTGCTGGGCAATCAGGCTGCTACCATCTTTGCCCTTGCCTTGCTGATGGCAGGTATTTCTTCCACTGTGACAAGCGGGATGGCCGCCGGTTCGATTTTTGCCGGCATGTTTGGTGAATCCTATCATGTAAAGGATGTGCACTCTCGTGTAGGCATTCTGCTTTCATTGGGAATTGCACTGGTTGTCATTTTGTTCATCGAGAATCCTTTCCAAGGATTGATCATCTCACAAATGATACTGAGCATTCAGCTTCCGTTTACCATTTTCTTGCAGGTAGGGTTGACTTCCTCAAAACGGGTCATGGGGCAATATGCCAACTCCCGGTGGAGCAGTTTTGTGCTTTACACCATGGCAGTGATTGTATCTGTGCTGAATCTGGCTCTTCTTTTCTCGGAAAGCTTTTAAGCTGTCCGTAAATCGGTGCCTGACATCTTTTTCTTATAGTGGTATGCCAGCATCAAAGCTGCCACGGCAAAGGCCAAGGCATCGGATAACGGCATGCTGAACCATACACCTTCCACGCCATAGAAGGGTGGGAGAAAAGCCAGTCCCGGAAGAAGGAAGAGCAGCTGGCGGGAAAGAGACAGGAAGATGGAAATCCGGGCCTTTCCGATGGACTGAAAGAACTGGGTGATGACAATCTGTGCACCTACCACCGGGAAGGATAGAATGCCAATTCTCAGGGCCAGTGTCGCTTCATCAGTCAGTTCGTGGTTGTCGGTGAACATGCCGACAAATACACCGGGAAACAGCTCACCGATTATAAATCCTAAGGTAGTAATGATACATCCTGCCGTGATTCCCAGTTTCAAGGTTCTTTTTACGCGGTCGAAATGCTGTGCACCGTAGTTGTATCCCGTAATGGGCTGCATTCCCATGGTGATACCCATCACAATCATGACAAAGAGCATCTGGATACGGTTGAGGATGCCGAATGCACCGATGGCCATGTCACCTCCATAGTTAAGCAGACGGTTGTTGATGAAAATTACGATGCAGCAGGCACATACATTCATGACGAAGGGCGACATGCCGATGGCAAAAATATTGGCTATGATGTGCTGTTTCAGTCGCATGCTGTGACGCTGGAAGCGGATATAAGTCTTCGGACTGTAGAAGTGATACAATACCCACAGCATGCCGATGAACTGTGAGCAGATGGTCGCAAGTGCCGCTCCCCGGATTCCCCAGTTCAGTACAAAAATAAAAATTGGAGCCAGAATAATGTTGCAGCCTACGGTCAGCATGGAAGAAAGCATGGCTTTTTTCGGGTAACCGGTGGCACGCATGATGTTGTTAAGCCCGATCATCACGTAGGAAATCGGACTGCCCAATAAAATTACCTGCATAAAATCGCGGGCATACGGCAGGGTAGCTTCGCTGGCTCCGAAGAAAAAGAGAATCGGTTCCAGAAAGATAAATGCCAGTCCGCCGTAGAAGATGGCATTAATGACACAAAGAATAGCTACGTTGCCGAGAATGTCTTCTGCCCCCTTTTTATCCTTCTGTCCCAGTCGGATGGAAGAAAGTGTGGCACCTCCTACGCCCACCAGTGTACAGAAGGCTACCAGCAGGTTCATCAGCGGAAAGGTAATGGCCAGACCGGAGATGGCCAGGGCTCCCACACCATGACCGATGAAAATACTGTCGATGATGTTATACAAGGAAGTCAGTGTCATTCCGATAATGGCAGGAATGGAATATTCCACCAGCAGTTTCCCGATAGGGGCTTCTCCCAATATGTGCGGATTGTTTTCTTTCATGTACGTTTGTTTATTTTAATTTCCAAAGTTAGGAATATGAAGCAATATTTTAGAACTTTGTACCGTTAAATCAAACTAAACATACCAATGGACAAAACTAAATGCGTAGCAGCACTTTTTGATTTTGACGGAGTAGTGATGGATACTGAGTCACAGTACAGCATCTTCTGGAATGAGGTGGGAAAGAAATACCATCCGGAATACGAGGAATTCGGAAAAATCATCAAGGGACAGACGCTGCGGCAGATTTACGACCGTTATTTTCAGGGAATGGAGCATGAACAGGCTGAAATTACAGAAGGCCTGAACCGTTTTGAGACGGAGATGCGCTATGAATATGTGCCGGGAGTGGCAGAGTTCATGCAGAGTCTTCGTGCTCATGGAGTGAAAATAGCCATAGTGACCAGCTCGAACGAGAAGAAAATGGCCAATGTGTATGCGGCACATCCTGAATTGAAGGACATGGTGGACCGGATACTCACAGCCGAGATGTTTCAGAAATCCAAGCCGGACCCCGATTGTTTTTTGCTTGGAGCCAAAGTTTTCGAAACGCTTCCGGACAATTGCGTCGTGTTTGAAGATTCGTTCCATGGCATTCAGGCGGGAAACGCAGCAGGCATGCCTGTAGTGGGACTGAGCACCACCAATCCGGCGGAAGCCATTCAAATCAGTGCGCCCGGGTGATTCCAGATTTCACCTGTTTACGTATGAAGAATGATGAACTTGCTGTAAGGCTTGTCTGATTCGGAAAAATCGGCTATTTTGCGGAAATTTTATTAATTCAGAAGAAAACTATGGCAGGATATCTTTCAGGTGATACTCGTAAGGTAACGACTCACCGTTTGATTGAGATGAAACAGAGAGGTGAAAAGATTTCCATGTTGACCTCTTATGATTATACAATGGCGCAGATTGTAGACGGCGCAGGTGTGGATGTGATTCTGGTAGGTGATTCAGCTTCGAATGTGATGGCGGGTAACGTGACGACCTTGCCTATTACCGTGGAGCAGATGATTTATCATGGAAAGTCAGTAATGCGCGGTGTGAAGCGTGCATTGGTAGTGGTGGATATGCCATTCGGTTCTTATCAGGCAGACCCGTTTGACGGGGTACGCAATGCTATCCGCATCATGAAAGAAACACATGCCGATGCCCTGAAGCTGGAAGGTGGTGAAGAAGTCATTGACGTGATTCGCCGTATCATCGGTGCCGGAATGCCCGTGATGGGACACCTGGGACTGATGCCTCAGTCTATCAATAAATACGGAACTTACGGTGTACGCGCCAAAGAAGACGCAGAAGCTGAAAAGCTGATCAAGGATGCGCGTCTGCTGGAAGAAGCCGGATGCTTCGCTCTGGTACTGGAGAAAATTCCGGCTGCACTGGCAACCCGTGTGGCTCAGGAGTTGACTATTCCGGTTATCGGAATCGGAGCCGGTGGAGGAGTAGACGGACAGGTATTGGTGGTGACTGACATGTTGGGTATGACCAAAGGATTCAGCCCGCGTTTCCTTCGTCGCTATGCCGACCTGAATACCGTGATGACCGATGCTATCGGACATTATGTAGCCGACGTGAAAGCTTGTGACTTCCCTAACGAGTCAGAACAATACTAAGATTATCATTTATAAGCCGCAGATGCATGGACTGCAAAGTCCGGTTCTTCCGGACAATTTAAAAGTCGCAGTCTGTGCATTTGTGTTTTCTATCAGATGTAGAAAAAATGTGGAACAAGAATTTTAATCTTTTGCTCATCGCTAATTTTTTCTTGTATACGGCAGTGTATATGCTGTTTCCTGCACTTCACCACTGGATGGTGTCAGAAGGAGGATATACGGGATTTCAGGCCGGAGGTGCCATAGCCATCTTTGGAGCTTCTCTCTTTCTTTTGGGAGCTTTCAATAATTACCTGGTCGATACGTTTAAGCGTAAGAGTGTGTGTACGCGCAGCCTTCTGCTGCTGGCGCTTTTGGGGTTGTTGTATCCATACGCCGGAGAGTGGGGGATGATTTTCCTTTTGCGTGTGCTTCAGGGAGCCTTGTTTGGGGTGGTACTGATGGCCATGGGCAGTACCCTGGTCATCGATGTAACTCCCAGCCAATACAGAAACAAGGCCAGTGTGGTTTTCACCTGGTCGGGGGTACTCGGTATGCTGTGCGGCATCCTGTTGGGATATAATGCAGGCTGGTATCTTTCTTTCCAGCAACAGATTTATCTGTTTGTGGGACTTTGTGCCCTTCCGGTCGTACTGGTTTCCATGGTGGAAGTCTGTTTCCGTGCTCCGTTGGACCTTCCACTGCTGTCGTTCGACCGTTTTCTGCTTTTCCGTACTTTGATTCCGGGGCTGAACATGATGGTGGTTCCCTTCATTTTAGGGGTGCTGTTCAGCTCGATTTTCGATACTTTTTTCTACATTTGTATCATAGCCGGATTTATCGTCTTCCTGCTGCTGGACCGCGTGGTTCGCAAGCAAGTGAACGGCCGCCTGCTGAATGGTGTCGGACTGGTATTGATGTGCGTGGCAGTATGGCTGCTGGGCTGTTCCACCGAAAAAGGAATGCTGATGGGAGCAGGTTCTGACCGGATTGGGCATGGGTTTCTCCCTGCTTCAGTTCTTGCGGATGATGATACGTCTTCCTTTGCACTGTGAGCGCGGAACGGGCTATCACACCTATCAGTTGCTTTGGGAGTCGGGCGTCATGCTGGGCGTGTTCTTCGGGAAATACACAGAAGACATCTCCGGACAACAGTTCCGGGCTGCATCGCTCATTCTGCTGGCAGGCCTGTTGATTTATCAGGCAGTGGTGCACGGCTATTTCATGAAACGAATGAAGAATAGATAACTTAACTAATATAAAGAATATGGCAGACGACAAGAAAATTATCTTTTCAATGGTGGGAGTGAGCAAATCATTCCAGAACAACAAACAGGTATTGAAAGACATCTACCTATCCTTTTTTTTATGGCGCGAAAATCGGAATCATCGGTTTGAACGGTTCCGGTAAGTCTACTTTGATGAAAATCATTGCCGGAATCGAAAAGAACTACCAGGGTGAAGTGGTATTTTCACCGGGATATTCTGTAGGTTATCTGGCACAGGAACCTCAGCTTGACGACACGAAGACCGTGAAGGAAGTCGTGATGGAGGGAGTGCAGCAGGTGGTAGACACGCTGGCCGAATACGAAGAAATCAATCAGAAGTTCGGTTTGCCGGAATATTATGAAGATCCGGAAAAGATGGACGCACTCTTTGCGCGTCAGGCCGAACTGCAGGATATTATTGACGCTACCGATGCGTGGAATCTTGACAGCAAACTGGAACGTGCGATGGATGCGTTGCGCTGTCCGCCCGAAGATCAGCTGGTGAAGAACCTTTCGGGAGGTGAACGCCGCCGTGTGGCTTTGTGCCGTCTGTTGTTGCAGAAACCGGACATCCTGTTGCTCGACGAGCCGACCAACCACCTGGATGCAGAAAGCATTGACTGGCTGGAACAGCACTTGCAGCAGTACGAAGGAACGGTAATTGCCGTAACACACGACCGCTACTTCCTGGATCATGTGGCCGGATGGATTCTGGAACTCGACCGTGGTGAAGGTATTCCTTGGAAGGGAAATTATTCAAGCTGGCTGGAGCAGAAGACCAAGCGTATGGAAATGGAAGAGAAGACGGCCAGCAAACGTCGTAAGACGCTGGAACGCGAGTTGGAATGGGTGCGCATGGCTCCTAAGGCTCGTCAGGCCAAGGGTAAGGCTCGTCTGAATTCGTACGACAAACTCTTGAACGAAGATGTGAAGGAGAAGGAGAAAAGTTGGAAATCTTTATTCCGAACGGTCCGCGTCTGGGAAACAAGGTTATCGAAGCCAAGCATGTGGCCAAGGCGTATGGCGATAAATTGCTTTTCGACGACTTGAACTTCATGCTGCCGCCTAACGGTATTGTGGGAGTTATCGGTCCGAACGGTGCCGGAAAGACGACGTTGTTCCGCCTGATTATGGGATTGGAAAGTGTGGATAAAGGTGAGTTTGAAGTAGGAGAGACTGTGAAAGTGGCCTATGTAGACCAGCAGCACAAGGATATTGACCCGAACAAGACCGTATACCAGGTAATCAGTGGCGGTAACGACCTGATTCGTATGGGTAACCGCGATGTGAATGCCCGTGCATACCTGAGCCGCTTTAATTTCTCTGGTTCTGATCAGGAAAAACTCTGCGGTATGCTTTCTGGTGGTGAACGTAACCGTCTGCACCTGGCCATGGCATTGAAGGAAGAAGGTAACGTGTTGTTGCTCGACGAGCCGACCAACGATATTGACGTAAATACCCTCCGTGCGCTGGAAGAAGGTTTGGAAGATTTTGCCGGATGTGCCGTAGTTATCAGCCACGACCGTTGGTTCCTCGACCGTATCTGTACCCACATTTTAGCTTTTGAAGGAGACAGTCAGGTGTTCTACTTCGAGGGGTCTTACACGGAATACGAAGAAAATAAGATGAAGCGTATGGGTAATGTAGAGCCGAAACGCGTACGTTATCGCAAGTTGATGGAAGATTGATTTTTCTTTATCGATAAATAAAAAGAAGCCTCTGGCAAGGAAACTTGCTGGAGGCTTTAAGTTTTCAGATATTTTTGTACATTTGGGGTATAGTTTATGAGTTCTTATAATGGTTGGAGGCATTGAAAAATGATAACACATCCTATATATAGTTATTCGCTTTGCATCGCCCTGCCGTTGATGCTGTTTTCGGCTTTATTTATTTTTGCCCGGTGCCGGACAAAGCAATCTTTAGCAATTATCTTCGTTCGCGTAGGGTAATGGGATTTGCCGTGCTATTGTTGGCTGCCAATTATGCCGTACATTTCTTTGCAGAAATCCGTTTCCAGAATGTGGATGCAGCTATCTTGATGAATCTGTCTACCTATTTCCTTTGTTACTGGCTTTTCAGTTCGGCGCTTACTACATTGCTTGATCGTTTCTATATTACGCGGCGGCGCTTTATGGTACATGTGTGTCAGTGGTTGCTGTTTACAGCCTTGTCGGGGGGTGGTATTATTAGGATTGCCAAAAGGTTTGATTCAAAAAATGGGTATCTTGATTATGTGCGTATGGCTGGTAACGTATGGGCTTGTTTTGGCACGCCGGCTTATTCTGGCCTATCGTAGAGCAGTACGACTGTGTGATGATACCCATTCTGATAATGTGGGTGCTTATATACAGTGGTTGTCCATTTTTACTTATTGGGCGGTGATTTTTGGAGTAGGATGTGGCCTATTGACCTTCCTTCCTGACAAATATGTGTATATCTGGATTCTGTCGTCTGTTCCTTTTTATATTTATCTTTATTGCTCCTATATGAACTATCTGTTGTTCTACGAACAAGTGGAGCAGGTCTTCGAGTCGGAAATGTCATCAGATGCAGATACCTCGGCTATGGCGGTGGGGGAAATGCAGACTCTTCCTCCTTGTTTTGCTGACATTGCAGAAAGAATGGCTGTCTGGATAGAAGAGAAGGGCTATCTTAAATTAGGGCTGACACTGAAAGAGCTTTCAGACATACTGAAAACTAACCGTACTTATCTTTCCAGTTATATCAAGCTGGTTTATCAGTTGTCATTCCGTGAATGGATTTCCAGTCTTCGGCTGGAATATGCAAAGACTATGCTGAAGGAATGTCCGGAATTGACGATTGCTGAAATTGCAGAAAAGTCAGGTTTCCAGTCGGCCAGCCATTTCATACGTCTGTTCAAAGAAAAAGAAGAGTGTTCGCCAGCTCGTTGGAGGAAGAAGTAAGTCAGTATGCTGTACACAAAAATGCATTGGATAAAGAAATGAGAATGCTTTGAATGACAGATGGAATATCCTGTCAGGAATTGCAATGAATTTTAAATAATCAGGGGTAAATATTGGCTCTTGGATATTTTTCGTATCTTTGTATAAAGGCTTGAATCAAATAAGTATTTGCCGTTTCCCGTTATTCATTATTAATTGTTTAGTATGAAATATCCAATTGGAATGCAGAATTCTGATTGCATCATGGAAGACGGTTATTTCATCAACTGAAACAAGTATAAATAGAAACACATTAACTAATATGGAAAAGAAAATACCCTTTGCTTCTGATGTAATTTTAATTGATGCAGCTTTCCTTGACCGTGTGGGGAAGGATATGGCGGCACATTTTGCACCGTTGGTGGGGCGTGAACTGCCTAAGGCTGATCTGGCCGTGCTGCTGGAGTGTCTGGCTTTGGATGCCGGAATAGAGCCGGGCAAGAATGAGATACAGGTAATTTTTGTGTATGATGCGGAGCATAGCCGGATGAATTTCTGCCTTCCTTCCGATTTGGAAAAGGAAGTTCACGGCATGGCATTCCAGAGCCGTCTGGGTGAGTTTTCACTCTATGCTTTCCAACCTTCGGATATGGCTCGCCGGGAGGACTTGTTTACGGAATCACTGCAACTGCTGACCGAATCGAAAGATGCACGCCGAATCATGCTGGTGCCCGATGAAGGGGAATATGGAGAAGCTGTGGAGCGGCTGGCGGCAAAGATAAAGGGAAAAGATGGTGTGACGGTGTTCGGCATGAATCCTCCGGCACACGATTATGAATATTCCTTTGAAATGTTAGGATTTGCCATTCTTCAGTCGTTGGGCATCCGGGCAGAGGAACTTTAATTTTGTGGAGGTATGTCGGATTTCCGTTTGAAAGCTTTCTATAGTGTGGCACGAAACCTTAGTTTTACCAAGGCTTCGCAGGAGTTGTTCGTGAGTCAGCCGGCAGTGACCAAGCATGTTAGGGAACTGGAGAGTCTCTATGGGGTGCGTCTGTTCGACCGGAAGGGAAATTCCATTTCGCTCACGGAGGCCGGAAAGTTGCTGATGGAGCACTGCGAACGGATTTTGGACGATTACCGCAAGCTGGAGTACGACATGCACCAGTTGAACAATGAGTATGCGGGAGAGTTACGGTTAGGGGCCAGTACGACAATCTCACAGTATGTGCTTCCGCCTGTGCTGGCTGCTTTTACGGAGCGTTATCCCAAGATGAGTGTGTCATTGATGGACACCAATTCGCGCAATGTGGAGAAGGCTTTGCAGGAGCATACCATTGACGTGGGTATGGTGGAGGGAGTGTTCCGCCTGCCCAGCCTGCGCTACGACCCGTTCTTGTGCGATGAACTGGTGCCGGTAGTTTGTCCGCGCGGCCACTGGGCCGGAAAGGAGGAACTGACGCTGGAAGAGTTTGTTCGCGTGCCATTGGTGCTTCGTGAGCGGGGTTCCGGCACGCTGGATGCCATTGAGATGGTATTGGCAGAGCAGGGGCTGAAGCTTTCTTCGCTGAATGTGCGGATGCACTTAGGCAGTACGGAAAGTATCAAGTCGTTCTTGCGGTGCAGTAACTGTATGGGCATTGTGTCAATCTGTGCCCTGGAGAGGGAACTGAAGGAAGGAGACTTTCAGGTGATTGACATTGAGGGCTTGCAGTTCAAGCGGCATTTCTGTTTTGTATCGGCTCAGGGACAGGAGTCGGATACGGTATTGAATTTATGCGTTTTGTCCGGCACTTCCTTTCCGGAAAGTAAAGGCCGGACAAAAACGTCTCTTTTTATTCTTTCCGAATTCAGGGTCGATTTTCAGCAGGGCGGTAACGCCGAAGGTGGCCAGTGTGCAAACCATAATCCAGATGAAGAACAGCTGGTAGCCTAAGGTTTCTTGCATCCAGCCGGCTATCATGCCCGGCAGCATCATGCCCAAGGCCATGAAGGCGGTACAAATGGCATAGTGCGAGGTCTTGTGTGTGCCGTTGGCAAAATAAATGAGGTAGAGCATGTAGGCTGTGAATCCGAATCCGTAGCCGAACTGTTCCACAAAGATGCAGCTGTTCACGATGATTAAGTTGTCGGGCTGGGCGTAACTCAGGTACACATAGACAATATCGGGCAGGGAGATGGCCCACACCATCGGCCAGAGCCAGCGGCGCAATCCGTGGCGTGCTACGGCAATGCCTCCCAGGATGCCTCCTAGGGTGAGTCCGACAATACCGAGCGTACCTTGGGCAAAGCCTATCTGTGCCGTGGTCATGCCGAGTCCTCCTTGTTCCACCGGGTCGAGCAGGAAGGGGATACCCATCTTGGCTAACTGTGCCTCGGGGAGGCGGTAGAGCAGCATGAACAGAATGGCGGTAAGTGCCTGTTCTTTCTGGAAGAAGGAACGGAAGGTGAGCAGGAAGTCGGTCAGTATGCTCCGGGCTTCTCCTTGCCGGGCAACCGACGGACAGTCCTGGTCAGGACGGGGCAGTACGAAGGAATGGTAGAGCCACAGAGCCAGCAGGCAGCCTGCTAACGTGAAGAAGGTGATGCTCCAGGCGTACGATGTGCGTCCGGTCATTTCTTCCAGCCAGCCTGCCAGCATAATGAGCAGTCCTTGTCCGGCGATGGTGGCAAAGCGGTAGAATGTGCTGCGGATGCCCACGAAGAAGGCTTGCTGATGCGGGGTAAGGCCTAACATGTAGAAACCGTCGGCGGCGATGTCGTGGGTGGCGGAACTGAAGGCTACGAGCCAGAACACCGCCAATGTGGTCTGAAAGAAATGGCTGGTGGGGATGGTGAAGGCAATGCCGGCCAGTCCGGCACCCAGTAGCAACTGGGTGGTGACAATCCACCACCGCTTGGTGCGGAGCAGGTCGATAAACGGGCTCCACAGGGGCTTGATGACCCAGGGCAGGTTCAGCCAGCTGGTGTAGAGGGCCACCTCCGTATTCGAGATGCCCATTCGTTTGTACATCACCAGCGATAAAATCATCACAGCCACGTAGGGAAGTCCTTCGGCAAAGTAGAGTGAGGGTACCCAGTACCAGGGAGAGCGTGTGCGCATAGTCGTTCGTTTTTAGTATAACTTACGGATTTCAGCTCCTCGGTAGTAATGCAGCAGAATTTGGTCGTAGGAATATCCTTTTTCGCCCATCACGGCAGCACCGATCTGACAGAGTCCCACACCGTGTCCCCATCCGGCACCGGTCAGTTCGAACCATTCGGGCACTCCGTTCACTTCCGGTCCCTTGTCGACCACGAATGCCGAGCTGAACAGGTGGGTAGGTGAGAGGGTGCGGCGTATTTCCAGTTCCTTTCCGATGGTCATCGTTTTCAAGGTTCCTACAATCTTCAGCCGGCTGATACGTCCCGATTTTCCACGTTCCACGGGAATAAGGTCAAGTATCTCTCCGTAATCGCTCTTGGTATGCGTGGCTATCAGTTCGGCCAGTTCGGCTTGTGTGTATCTCACCTTCCAGCGGTAGAAATCGTGTGTCTCCTGATCATAGTTGTTGAGTATCTGTGAAAGGATTTTCGGATCGGTGGTGTGGCAGAAAGACTCCGGACGCTGGCGTATCCATCGTTCGGCTTCTTCCTCTTGGGTGAGGTCGGGCAGGGGGGCATCCGTGTCCAAGTCGCGCACGGCACTGAGGTAAGGATAATGCTTGTCTTCCCAGCAGTAGTTGAACTCTTCGGTCACTCCGCCGCAGCACTTCGAGAAACGGGCGTCGCAGATGGCATGCTTGTGCATGAGCACCTGGCCGCGTGTTTCCTTCACGGCTTCCACCACACTCTGGTTGGAGGCACGGGTAATGCCCTGGTAGCGCTGGCAATGGTCGTCGGCGCATACGTCGAAGATGGTATGGTCTTCGCGGTCGTACCAGCGGATGTATTCTGTTTCGGTCTTGAGGAAAGGGAAGAAGTTGCTGCCCTGTTTGCTGAGGGCCTTCCGCTTTTCAATCTGTGCTAAAAGCCAGCTTCGGGAGATGACGGCATGGGCTTTCAGAAACTCCAGGGAAGAAGTGGCGTTCATCTCGGACGAGATGACGCTGGTCAGATAGTCTTCTGCCGGCACCTGGTTGATGGCGGTAATCTTTCCTTCGTCTACTACCAGACGCAGGGTACCGAGGAAGGTTTGTGTTTCCTGACGTTCCCAGTGGAAATTGATACCGATGGTTACGTCTTCGAGCGAGAAGGAGGCATCGTCTTCCAACGGGGTGAAAGTCAGCTCCCGGTACACGTTTCCGTTCCAGGAAATTCCTCCTTCGTCGAAGGATACGCGTTGCTTGCCTGATACGGTTTCTCCTTTGGCCAGAAACTTGGCATTGAGTGTAAAGGCTATTTCAAGGGCATTGACGATGCCCACGTTATTTCAGGTTCTTTCATGATGCTTAATGTGTTACTTCGTGGTAGATTTGGCGGAGCGTGTCAGCGTCCAGTTTTTGAAAATCTTCTTCGCGGGCCGTCACAAGGATGCCGGCCATATCGAGGGCGCCGGGACTGACTATCAGCTGTGCGTCGCCTTCGGCAGTGTAGCACTGCGGACGATGGGCTGTGCGCGGAATGTAGACGGTGACAAATCCGTAGCGCGGGTCATTCCAGGCAAAGAGGTTGTAGCGTGGCTCGGTTTCTCCTTCGTGCAGGGGCAGGCTGTGCAGGTAGCTGTCAATCAGCCGTACACCAGTGGCCAGTCCTCCCTGGGTAATGAAGGCCCGTATCGGACAGAAGTATCCTTCGATGTCGTAGGCGATGCAGGATTTGCCGTCGGAGAGGGGTTCGAAACCTTTTTCTACCGCTGTGCTCATCAGTTTCTCCCATTGGCGGATGAGGGGTACATCTTCCTGGCGTACGGCCTGGAAATGGAAGTGGTCGGGGGCAGAAGCACCGCATTTGGCTCCGTTGTAGAATACGGTGTAGCCGCTGGCGAAGTTCTTCTCCAGCCAGTCGACCAGGCGTTCGGGCAACCGGCGCGAAGTCTTGTCGGCCAATGTCTGCCACTGGTGACTTTCCGTGGAGATGGTGAGGTGTCCCGGCAGAATGGGGTAAGGATTCAGTCGCAGGCTGAAGGTTCGTCCAGCTGGATGCGGACAGACTCTTGCTCTTCCGGCTTGTGGCTCAGACAAAGGAAGCAGGGACGGGCAGCGATGGAGGCCTTGTCTACTTTGGCACAGGTGGAAACGGCGCGTGCCGGATTGAACTGCACGGTGATGTCGTTCGCACCGAGTGAAAGTGTGCGGGTCTGTACGTGCGCCAGTGCTTCGTGGTTTTTGCGGGCCAGTGGCCACGTGTCGAGCTGGTGACGGATGAAGGTTTCGGCAGAAGCCGCAGGGGCTGCATCTTCCCATGAAAGAGGGTGACGGAGCAGGGCCTGGCGTTTCCGTATTTCCAGGGTACGCAGGCTGTCTTTGTAGCTGTTGTTTTGGTTCTGCTTCTCGATGCTCAGGCCCGCGTCGGAATTGCCTTCCCAGCGACGGCACAAATAAAGTACGTCGTAGATACGTCCGATGCGGTATTCCCGGGAGAAAGCCAGTCCTAATGCATAATCTTCGCCGTAGCTGGTGTTCGGCACACGGATTTTCCGCAGCAGCGGCGTGAAGAAAGCACGCGGGGCTCCCAGTCCGTTGATGCGAAGCGCGTTGTTATGTCCGTTGGTATCGGTCCATTCCTTGTGGTCGATGACGCCCGGCGGCAATGTCTCCAGTTGGAAGTTGGTCATGCGGTAAGAGCCGATGACCATGGCGCAGCGCTCCCGGCGGAACTTGTCGACAATGGTCTGGAGGGTAGACGGACTGCTGTACAAGTCGTCGCTGTCGAGCTGTACGGCAAAGCGTCCGCAGAGAGGGTGATGCACACCCAGGTTCCAGCATCCGCCGATGCCCAAATCGTCACGTTCGGGAATGAGGTGAATCACTTTTTCGTTTCCGGCGTATTGGTCAATGCACTCCGTGGTACCGTCGGTAGAATGGTTGTCGATGACAATCAGGTTGAACGGGAAGTCTGTTTCCTGCTTCAGTACCGATTCAATGGCGTCGGCAATGGTACGGATACGGTTGCGTACGGGGGTGATGACCGAAGCTTCGTATGCAAACTCGCCTTCCGACAAATCGATTTTGCGCTCCACCGGAGGCAGGAAGGCATGAATGTTCTTCAGGTAATAAGTAAACGCCGTTTCCCGTTCCAGTTGTACGCTCCGGTTGCGCGGGTCTACGTAGTCAAACTGTTTTTCGCCCGACAGGCGGGTGTCTTCTTCGATTTCGGTGTAAAGGAACTCACGTATGTGCGTCAGTTCGTATTTCTGTGAAAGTGCCAGTCGCACGGCATACAAGGCAGAATACTGGTATTCAGGCTGGTGGGTGATGGTGTCGAACGCTTCCTGCAGGGCCGCCGTCTTGAAGAGCAGTACCGAGCCGAAGTCAAAATCATCGCGCACGCTTCCCGGCTGGTAGTCGATGACCGGATGAGGCTTTCGTACTCCCTCTGTCACCTGATAATGGTCGGCATAGACCATGCCCGATTCCGGTGCGGCTAAGTAGTCGCACATGCGTTCCAGTGCCATGTAGCCCATGTCTAATGTGTGGGGCTTGGTATAAATAAGGAGGTAGGGGGTGCGGGTGAAGGCAAGCATCTGTCGGATGCCTCGGTATGCTGGAAGGAGAAAGAGGGAAGAATATGGCATTTCTCCGTAGGAATGTCTTTGTCCTCCGGATGGTCAGTTAGTAGGAATATCTGGTCTGTTCGGGGACTCTCCGTCAGGCCTTTGATGGTTTTATTCTGCTGGTTATCACTCCCGTATAAAAGGAAGCAAGTTACTTGGTTATTCATAATTTAATACATTTATACGTACAAAGATAGGCAATATATCTTATTTTTTCCCTAACTTTGTACGCTAAATATGTGGAATATGCGCAGTGCTTTCGTTTAAGGAATCGGGAATGTCTCAGTACTTCCTCGAAAGTACTCTAGTACTTCCTTGGCAGTACTCCAGTACTTCAGGGGAAGTACTCCAGTCCTGACAAGAGAGGACTGGAAGTGAGTAAAAGCCTGTGGCATAAAGAAGTAAAGAGCGCTATGACGAAAAAAACTCCTTTATTAGGCAAAACATTGGGCGAGCTGAAAGCTATTGTGCAGGATTTGGGAATGCCTAAATTTACTGCCGAGCAGATTGCATCGTGGCTGTACGACAAGAAAGTAGGCTCCATTGAAGAGATGACAAACCTTTCGCTCAAAACCGTGAGCGGCTGATGGAGAACTACGAGGTGGGGGCCAGTGCACCGGTGCATGAGATGCGTTCGGTAGACGGAACGGTGAAATACTTGTTCTGTACGCCCGAAGGTGATTACATAGAATCCGTATATATTCCCGATGACGACCGGGCTACTTTGTGCGTGTCGTCACAGGTGGGATGCAAGATGAACTGTAAATTCTGTATGACCGGAAAGCAGGGATACACGACCAGCCTGACAGCTGCACAGATTCTGAATCAGATTTATTCGGTGCCGGAACGGGATACGCTGACCAACGTGGTGTTTATGGGCATGGGCGAACCGTTCGACAACCTGGACGAAGTGCTGCGTGCCTTGGAAATCCTGACTGCCGATTATGGTTACAAATGGAGCCCGAAGCGTATCACGGTTTCTACCGTAGGACTGCGGAAAGGGCTGGAGCGTTTCCTGGAAGAAAGTGACTGCCACCTGGCCATCAGTCTGCATTCTCCTTTCCCTTCCCAGCGCAGGGAACTGATGCCGGCAGAGAAGGCTTTCTCCATTACCGAGATGGTAGAGATACTTCGTCGGTATGATTTCAGCAAGCAGCGCCGTCTGTCTTTTGAATACATTGTGTTCAAGGGGGTGAACGACAGCCTGATTTATGCCAAGGAACTGGTGAAGTTGCTCCGTGGACTGGACTGCCGGATGAACCTGATTCGTTTTCATGCCATCCCGAACGTGGATTTGGAAGGAACGGATATGGAGTCGATGATTGCTTTCCGTGATTACCTGACACAGCACGGCTTGTTTGCCACCATTCGCGCTTCACGCGGAGAAGATATTTTTGCGGCTTGCGGCATGCTTTCCACCGCCCAGCAGCAGGCAGAGAAAAAGAGAAAGAAAGTGAAACCTTTTAATACAAGAAACATAATGAAACGAATGACATTTTACTTTGGGATGGCCCTGGCGGTGCTGTCGCTTGCTTCCTGCCGTAACGGGGGGAAGAGTATCATTACTCCGGTGTCAAGCGGACGTCCGTATGAAGTGATGGTGGTGGCCGATGACAAATGCTGGATGAGTCCGGATAGTGCACTGTTTCATGTGCTGGATACGGATGTGCCAGGATTGCCTCAGGCTGAACGCTCTTTCCGTATTTCGCGTGTGCGGCCTGACTTTTTTGACCGTTCGGTGCGTCTGTTCCGTAACATCATTATCGTAGATATTCAGGACATCTATACGCAGCCCAAATTCAAGTATACGCGTGATGCCTATTCGTCTCCGCAGATGATTATGACTATTCAGGCACCTAACCAGAAGGAGTTTGCAGACTATGTTTCGAAAAACGGTCAGGTGATTATTGACTTCTTTACCCGTGCCGAAATGAACCGTCAGGTGAAGTTGCTGGAGAAAAAACACAATGAAACACTTTCGGCCAAGGTACAGAGCATGTTTGATTGCGACATCTGGATGCCGGTGGAAATGGAATCGTACAAGCAGGGTGAGAATTTCCTGTGGGCTTCGAGCAACCTGAATGACTTGAACTTTGTGATGTATGCCTATCCGTTCCGCGACCACGATACGTTTACCAAAGAGTATTTCATTCATAAACGTGACTCCGTGATGAAAGTCAACCTGCCAGGTGCGCGTGAAGGCATGTACATGGAAACAGCCGATTCTATGTTTGTTGAGACGCGCAACAGTGCCGTGAAGGGAGACTATGCATTCGAGGCCCGCGGATTGTGGGAAATGAAGAACGATGCCATGGGTGGTCCGTTCGTATCGCATGTGCGGGTAGACCGTGACAATGCACGGGTTATCGTGGTGGAAGGTTTTGTCTATAACCCGGGCAAGCTGAAACGTGACCAGATTCGAAAGCTGAACGCGGCGTTATATACACTGAAGCTTCCTTCAGAAAAAGAAGTGTCGGAGATTCCGGTAGACAATTCCATCTCGGAAGAACAAATCAAACAAGAAGCTGAACAGAATAAGCAATAAATATGGAAAATCGTAAAATTAGAGTGGGAATCACTCATGGAGATATAAATGGGGTAGGCTATGAAGTGATATTGAAGACTTTCTCTGACCCCACCATGCTGGAACTTTGTACGCCGGTGGTGTACGGTTCTCCCAAGGTTGCTGCGTATCACCGCAAGGCCATGGAGATACAGACCAGTTTCAGCATTGTAAATTCTGCTGAAGAGGTGCAGGACGGAAGAGTGAACGTGGTGAACTGCATAGAAGAGGAGTTGAAGGTGGAACTGACCAAGCCGACTCCCGAAGCTGGAAAAGCGGCACTGGCTGCACTGGAAAGAGCGTTGGCCGATTACCGGGAAGGCCTGTTCGATGTGCTGGTGACAGCTCCTATCAACAAGCATACCATCCAGTCGGATGCGTTCCATTTCCCGGGACATACGGAATACATTGAAGAGCGTGTAGGTGAAGGACAGAAGGCCTTGATGATTCTGCTGAAGGGTGATTTCCGTGTGGCACTGGTGACTGGCCATGTACCCGTGCGTGACATTGCCGGTGAACTGACCAAAGAACTGATTATGGAAAAGATGGAGATTTTCCATCGTTCGCTGAAGAAAGATTTCGGCATCGACAATCCGCGTATTGCCGTGTTCTCACTGAATCCTCATGCGGGAGACAACGGACTGTTGGGAACGGAAGAGCAGGAAGTGATTATTCCGGCCATGAAGGAAATGATAGCTCGTGGCGTGCAGTGCTTCGGGCCGTATCCTGCCGATGGTTTCATGGGCTCAGGCAATTATACGCATTTCGACGGTATTCTGGCTATGTATCATGACCAGGGACTGGCTCCGTTCAAGGCACTGGCCATGGATGAAGGTGTGAACTTCACTGCCGGTCTGCCTATCGTACGTACTTCGCCTGCTCACGGTACGGCATACGATATTGCCGGAAAAGGCATTGCTTCGGAAGATTCTTTCCGTCAGGCAGTGTACGTGGCCATGGATGTGTTCCGCAACCGTGCCTGGGAAAAGAAATCAGTGCCCGTCCGTTGCGCAAGCAGTATTATGAGAAACGAGATGACAGTGATAAACTGAAATTAGACAGTATAGAAGAGGAATAACATGAAGTTTGCAATCATATCAGCAGGGGAAGGTTCCCGGCTGGCACAAGAAGGAGTTCAGTTGCCCAAACCACTGGTGCAACTGAACGGTATGGCCATGATTGACCGTCTGATTCACATCTTTGCGAAGAACGGAGCAGAAGAAGTGGTGGTCATTATCAACAATGAGGTGGCTTTGACAAAGGAACACCTGAGCAAGCTGGAAAAAACATCGGAAGTGCCTTTGCGGGTTATTGTCAAGACAACGCCCAGCTCCATGCACAGTTTTTACGAACTGAGCCGTTACCTGAAGGACGACCGTTTCTGTCTGACTACGGTCGACACGATTTTCCGGGAAGAGGAGTTTTCACGCTTTATTGATGCTTTCAAGGCTTTTGAAGGGGATGGCATGATGGCCGTTACGGATTACATCGACGACGAAAAACCATTGTATATCGGTACGGACGAAGACCGCAATATTACCGGTTTCTATGATACTTTGCAGCCTGATACGCGTTACATTTCAGGGGGAATCTATTGCCTGTCGCCCAACTCAATCGTGACATTGGAGAAATGTATGGCGCAGGGTATGTCGCGCATGCGTAATTTTCAGCGTCAGCTGGTAGCCGACGGCCTTCGGCTCAAGGCTTATCCTTTCTCAAAGATTTTGGATGTGGACCATGCGGGGGACATTGTAAAAGCAGAGGCTTTTTTTGAACGGACAAGATTAAAAAACAGAATAAACCAATATTGATTTTTTGCGTAAAATCTAGAAATAAGAATAACAAGATAGAATGTGTAAAAGAGGAGAGAAGATTCGGGTGGTTGGTGTGAGCCGTGGTAATGAATATTCCCCGAATCACGTAGACAATGATGCGGCAATCCTTCGGCTTGCGGCAGAAGCATTGGAGAGAATGGGGTGTGAGGTGACAATTTATCCGGAAAAGGAATTTGTTGCTCAGAACATAGAGGGTGAATTTATTTTCGACATGGCTCGCGACCGCGCCACCATTGAGCGGTTGAAAAACTGGAAGACGGGGGTGCCCTGGTGGTGAACTCTGCGTATGGCATTGACAACTGTGTCCGTCAGCAGATGACGGAGCTGCTGGTGGCAAATGAAGTGCCACATCCCCGGAGCTTTATTATTTCTACTGATGAGAAGTTTACTCCTTCCGTGTTCCCTTGCTGGATTAAGCGAGGCAATTCGCATGCCATGGTGAAAGAAGACGTGGTGTACGTGGAATGTCGGGAAGAAGCAGAAGTGGTGATGGCCGATTTCCGGAAACGGAACATTCCGGTGGCAGTAGTCAACGAACACCTGGTGGGAGATTTGGTGAAGTTCTACGGGGTACAGGGAACGAATTTCTTTTATACCTTCTATCCAACGGAACAGTCACACAGCAAGTTCGGACTGGAAGCCATCAACGGAGCCACGAGAGGTTTCCCGTTCGATGTCAAGCAGCTTCAGGCATACGCCAACAAGGCAGCCGAGGTGCTGAATGTGCCTGTATACGGAGGCGACTGTGTGGTATCGGCTACCGGTGAAATCCGCATCATCGACTTTAACGACTGGCCCAGCTTTGCCCGTTGCCGTGAAGAAGCCGGACCGGAAATCGCCAAGTGTATCTATAATCGTATTATCCACAAATTAGAAAAATAATGAGTACGGAGAAAAAAGGAGTAGAGGCTTCTTTCAAGTCCATGGATACAGAAGAGTTTCTGGACATCCATTTCAATCGCCCAATAGGTTATGTGTGGGCGTTGTTTTTCCAGCGTTTCGGGGTACATCCCAATGTAGTGACCATCCTGTCCATCATTTTAGGCGTAGCGGCAGGAGTGATGTTTTATTATCCCGACATGACGCATACGCTGATTGGTATTTTCCTCTTGATGTGGGCCAACCATTATGATAGTTGCGACGGGCAGCTGGCACGTATGACCGGCAAGAAAACCCGCTGGGGACGTATGCTCGACGGATTTGCCGGTGACCTTTGGTTTATCACCATCTATGTCGCCATCTGTCTGCGTCTGATGACCCAGCCGCTTCCTTTCCATCTGGGAGAGGCTTCCGGACAGACCTGGAGCATATATATATGGCTGATAGCCTGGTTCTCAGGTACGGTGTGCCATAGCAAGCAATGCACGCTGGCCGATTATTACCGTAACATCCACTTGTTCTTCCTGAAGGGAAAGGCAGGTAGTGAGCTGGATAACTTCAAACAGCAACGTGAGATTTTCCATAGTCTGCCGTGGAAAGGCAACTTCTGGTGGAAGGCCTTCTTGTATTTTTATGGCAACTATACCCGCAAGCAGGAACAGATGACTCCCAACTTCCAGCGTTTCTACGCCTTTGTGCAGGAACGTTACGGTGACAACATTCCTCAGGAGTTGCGCGATGAGTTCCGTGCCTTGAGCTTGCCGTTGATGAAGTACACCAACATCCTGACATTCAATACCCGCGCGATAGCCCTTTACATCAGCCTGCTGATAGGAGAACCGTGGTTGTATTTCATTTTCGAGATGGTGGTGATGACCAGTCTGTTTGTGTACATGCGTCGTCGTCATGAGGCATTGTGTGCATATCTTTACCATAAATACGCCAAGTGATGAAGGAAAAGTTTCGGAATATATTCTGGTTTTCGGCATCTTTGCCATTGTGGTTATGCTCTGCACGTTCGATATGGACTATCAGGAGTTGTGGCAGAACTTGCGCAAGGCAGGGGTGTGGTTTCCGGCCGTGATTCTTCTGTGGGTGTTCATCTATTACCTGAATGCCTGGTCATGGTATGTCATTATCCGCGACGGGAAACATGCCAAGGTGCCCTTCTGGAAGGTCTATAAGCTGACCGTATCCGGTTTTGCCCTGAACTATGCCACTCCGGTGGGACTGATGGGCGGTGAGCCGTACCGAATCATGGAGCTTACGCCTTATGTAGGTGCTAGCAAGGCCACCTCGTCGGTTATTCTCTATGTGATGATGCACATCTTTTCTCATTTCTGGTTCTGGCTGGTATCGGTCGTCTTGTTTGTGATTTTTGAACCGGTGAACTGGGGGATGGGGATCATGCTCTCGGTGGTGGCTTTCTTCTGCCTGCTGGCCATTTATTTCTTTATGAAAGGCTATCGCAACGGAATGGCGGTACGCACGTTCAAGCTGTTGTGCCGTCTGCCTTATGTGAAACGCTGGGCCAGCCGTTTCCTGACTGAAAAGAGAGAGACGCTGGAACGCGTGGACGCACAGATTGCCGCACTTCACAAGCAGCGGAAAAGCACGTTCTACGTGGCATTGGGACTGGAGTTCATGGCGCGTATTGTGAATTGTGCCGAAGTGTTCTTTATCCTGAACATTCTGACCGACCATGTGAGCTTCCTGTCCTGCATCCTGATTATGGCCTTCACTTCCTTGTTTGCCAACCTGTTCTTTTTCTCGCCCATGCAGCTTGGGGCACGCGAGGGAGGATTTGCACTGGCGGTAGGAGGGCTGGCCATTCCGAGTGCGTTTGGCATCTATACGGGACTGATTACCCGTGTGCGTGAATTGATATGGATTGTAATTGGCGTGTTGCTGATGAAAGTCGGCAACGGCACCCCAAATAAGACAAAAGATGAGTAAACTGACAGATGTAAAAGGCGTAATCTTTGATTACGGAGGAACTATCGATACGAACAGCCGCCACTGGGCGGAAGTGTTGTGGAGCAAGTATGAAGAATTTCAGGTGCCGGTGGACAAGGCGAGTTCGTGAGGCATACGTGCACGGGGAACGTACGCTGGCCCGTGTGCCGCTGGTCAAGCCGGAACATAATTTCCACGATGTGCTGCGCATCAAGACCGACATTCAGGTGAAGTACCTGGTGGAACAAGGCAAGCTGGACGGAGAAGAAGCCCGCCGGGAAGACTATGCCGGGAAAGTGGCCGACAGCTGCTACCGCTATGTGCTGGACGTGCTGGAACGCACCCGTCCCGTAGTGAAGGCACTTTCTGAACGCTACAAGCTGGTGCTGGTATCCAATTTTTACGGGAATATCCAGACCATCCTGAAAGACTTCGGCTTGTTTGATTTCTTTGCCGGCATCATAGAATCGTCGGTAGTGGGAGTACGCAAGCCCGATCCTGCCATCTATCGGCTGGGTGTGGAAGCCATGGGGCTGCCTGCCGAGAATGTGCTGGTAGTAGGTGATTCCTTCTCCAAGGACGTGGTACCCGCAAAACCGTGGGTTGCAAGGTAGCCTGGCTGAAAGGTGAAGGCTGGGGCAACGAAGAAATAGATGAAACACTTCCGGATGTAATCATCACCGACTTGCCGGAACTTTTGTCGTATGTATAAAGGAGGGGCAAGGATGAAGAAAAAAGGAATTGCCCTGGTGGAACGCCAATACCTGTTCCCCTTTGTACTGATTACCTCACTCTTTTTCCTGTGGGGATTTGCCCATGCCATTCTGGATGTGCTCAACAAGCATTTCCAGGAGTTGCTTACCATTACCCGTACTCATTCGGCCATGATTCAGGCCACGATGTATATGGGATATTTCATCATGGCCATTCCGGCCGGATTGTTTATCAACCGTCACGGGTACCGTAAGGGTGTGGTGCTTGGTTTGTTGCTCTACGGAATAGGCTCGTTGTTGTTCATTCCCGGACAATATATTGCTTCGTTCAATATGTTCCTGTTCTCGTTATTCGTCATCGGATGCGGACTAACCTTCCTGGAAACGGCCGCCAATCCGTATGTTACAGAGTTGGGAGCACGGGAAACGGCTGCCAGCCGACTGAATTTCGCTCAGTCATTCAACGGGCTGGGATGTATCTTTGCACCGATTCTGACCGGTCTCTTGCTTTTCTCTGACGAAGACAAGGGAGCAAGCGGTAATGTGGCCCTCCCGTATGCCGTAATGGGAGTGATTGTCCTGCTGGCTGCGCTGGCTTTTATGCGCGTACGTCTGCCGGAAATTCCCCATGAGGAGGAAGTGACAGTGAAGGCCATCGCGTAGGTCTGTGGGCGCATAAGTCTTTTGTGTTCGGACTGGTAGCACTGTTTGCCTACGAGGTATCCGAGATTTCCATTAACAGTTTCTTTATCAACTACGTGACAGAGGTCGGCTGGATGAATGCCCGCGATGCTTCGTTGGTACTTTCGTTCGGTGGACTGGGGCTGTTCATGATAGGACGTTTCGTGGGAAGCTGGATTATGCGCCGCGTCCGTGCCGAGAAGATGCTCTTCTGGTGTGCCACGGGAACGGTTATCACTACGCTGCTGGTGATTTTGGATTTAGGCTCTGTGTCGTTCGTAGCCCTGCTTTGCGGTTATGCCTTTGAAGCCATTATGTTCCCCACCATTTTTGCTCTTTCCCTGAAAGGTTTGGGCAGCCATACGAAACGTGCCTCTTCTTTCCTGATGATGTCGCCGGTGGGCGGTGCCGTAGGCCCCGTGCTTATGGGACTGGTAGGAGATTGTGCCGACATGCACTGGGCATTCATCGTGCCTTTTGCCGGGCTACGTGGTGGTGTGGTTCTATGCCCGTCATATAATGATTCAGAAAAACTGATGCTGCTTTCTTTGGCGGTCATGTCATTCATGATAAAGAAGCGCGAAACCCTTCAGTGTCTCCCGACACCGTGAGGGCTTCGCGCTTCGCTTTTAGTGATAATTATAGTAAGTTATTTGTCTTGAGGAGCCAGTGGATGTGCCGGACATGCATTCGGGCAGCATGGGGCGGGCATGTGTCCCGGATGGACTGTTCCGGCGTGTCTCATCGGGAAATGGCCTTTGTGAAATCTGCCCGGGCGCTCCATGCTGAATACCTTTTCCAGCTGGCGGGCATTCAGAATCTTCTTGAATGAAGCATAGTACTTCTTCTGGGTATCGAGCACTTTCTGACGAACTTCAAAGCGTTGTTCGATGTCCTGCTGAATCTGTGCGTCTGTACGTTCGCACGGTTTTACTTTATTTTCTTTTGCGGCCGGACGGCATTCTTTCAAGGCAGTCAGGTATTCCTTGTAGAGAGAAGTAAACTGGGCTAATTTGGCATCGTCCAGCATCAGTTGTTTTCCCATACGCTGAGCCTGTGCTTCCATACGTTGTTCCGGAGTGAGTTTTACCTTGCAAGGCTTTTCGGCTTTTTCCGGACAAACCTGAGGTGCAGCATTTTGTGCCATCACGCTTCCAAAACCTAAACATACGGTAAGAATCAATGTAGATAATAAATGAGTTGTTTTCATTGTAGTCGAAATTTAAAAGTGAATAATCATTTTCAGTGCACTTACGACTTTAAGACAATGAATCCCTCTTGTGGTTTATTGGGAAAATGCTTTTTAACATTTTAGGAGATTTAATTTTTGAAGTGTGAAATTCTCTGCTGAGAATGTGGGAAATGTGTAAACTTACTTAGATAAATGAGAATTTAGCAAACTTCGGATCAGGGTATGTAAAATGCTTAGGCGTTTGAATTAAAACTCTTTGACGTTTCAGTTAAAACGCCAAAGAGTTTTGAAACGAATGCACTTGCGTTTCAAGTCAAAACGTCCTTGCGTTTTTTAGAGGAGTGCAATCAATTCTTTTTTTATTCTTAGAGGATATGGTAAATATCACTGAATCAGCATGCTCTCAACTTCTGACAGATTTCCGTCTGTTTTCTCGGGAGTGATGTGAAGCAGACGGGCCAGCAAGGAATAAATCGATACATTTCGGAACTTCGGAGCTTCGTATCTTTCTTGAAATCCGGTCCGCATGCCCGGAACATTACCTGCATATCGTCGTAGGTCGGGTCAAATCCATGGGCACCTGGCAGCGTCTTGTTGCCTTCCTCCACTAGCCAGCCTAAATCAGGCAGTACGATGATGTCGCCCACACGCGGATTGCTTCCATAGTTCAAATAAGCAGGAATATCTTCTTTTTTCCATACCCGTACGTGATTCAGTCCCTGTAATGCCTGGTACACGGAGTCGCGGTATTCCGGTTTCGTATAAATCTGTGCCGGAAGATTCCCGTCAATCAAAGTATACCATTTTTCGTTCAACAGGTGCTTAATAGGCACAAAACGGTCTGCACTGACAGTCGCCATTCCGTGGTCGGACGTCACAATCAGGTTGATGTCCTTTCCGAAGGGCAAGCTTTGAAGTCCTTCCCATAAATATTTCATGAGGGCATCCAGCTCTTCCACGCAGCGGCGTGTTTCCTTGCTGTGCGGGCTATAAGTGTGTCCGTAGGTATCAGAATCCTCGAAATAAATCATAACCAGCTGGGGACGTTCTTCTTCCGGCAGCTTCAGCATTCTCAGTGCCTCTGCCACACGCTCCGTCTGGGTGAGCCGGGGTTTCTGGTCGTATACGTGATAGTAGGTGGGGTGCTGTCCTTTTACGGCAATGTCAGAGCCTACCCAGTAGATGTTTCCCGTTTTGATGCCCTGCTTCTGTGCGGTAATCCAGATGGGTTCTCCGCCATAGTAGGACGCATCGTTGCGGGTTTTCAGGTTGCTCATTTTGTAAAGCTCCTGGCGCTGAGGGTCCCAGAATGTGTTAGCCACAATGCCGTGGTGGTCGGGTACCAATCCCGTAGCATGGTGTAATGGTTGGGGAAGGTTTTCGAAGGGAATGATGGAATCATGGTGGCCTTTACACCTTCGCGAGCCATCCCGGTCGAAGAACGGTGTGTCGTACATTTGCGGATAATCCCAGCGGAACCCGTCGAGGGATACAATGACGGTGTAGTGCTTTCCCGGCCCAGATAGAGAGGCAGATGCACCACATCATACACAGCGAGATAAGTTTTTCATATCTGGTTATTGTTAGAGGGTGATAAAAAGAAGGTGTATTGCCGTTCTTTCGTGGGCAATACACCTTTTATGTAAAGGGTTAGTCTTTCATTAGAAAGTCAGTCTTACACCCACCTGGCAATGCCAGCGTGAGCTGATGTCGTTTTTAGTGAGCACGTTGCTTTGGTCTTTGAATGTGTATTCTGGAACTAGAATTCCATCAGCATTAGTGCTACCTGATACAGTGACCGGAGTCAGGTTGTAAGGCAAATAATAGTTGGCACCCCACTTCTTGTTCAGCATGTTGGCAAAGTTGATAACATCAAATGTCACTTGAATCTTGCTACCGCGTTCTTTCAGGTAGAAGATGTCTTGAGCTACGTGCAGATTGATTTCATGCTCCCACTTAGTGAGGTTTGAATTGCGCTCGGCAAACTGTCCACGATGATTCTTGGCATAATCATCGTTCAGAATCCATTGGCGGAAAGCTTCACGGCTTTCTTCTTTTGACATAATCAAGTTGCCTTGTTTGTCAAAGTTGTCCACAAAGTTCATGTCCTCCAATTCTTTATCTGTCGGAATATATAGTAACGTGGTTCCTCGTGATCCGTCACCATTGAAATCTTTTGCGTCATCATATGAGAGACTATAACGTCCACCCGGAGAAGCATTGTAAGTGATTCCCACTGTAGTGCTCATCCATCCGTTCAGGTACTTAGGAGTTGTATAAGATGCTTGTAAGGAGATGCGGTGAGGAATATCGAAGCGTGAATATCCCAATTCTCCTTTAGAGTTGCTGTCTTTAGAGTAGTTGTACTGCCAGTTAGAATAGGCTACTGAACTTGTTCCGTCATTGACAGACTTGGAATGTCCGAAGGTATAAGAACCTGATAAGTCAAGACCAAAGTTGAAGTGTTTCTCTAACATAACCGAGAAGTTATAAGAGTAACCTTCATTAGTATTTTTCAGGTTGATGATGCTATTATAGTTACTTGATACTTGATTATAATAGGGTACGGCTGATTGCTCAAGTCCAGGAATAGCATATACTTTCCCTACTTCCTCAATAGCTAGGTTTTCAAAGAACACGTTGTTTAGTGTTTTTGAATAAATACCTTCAATTGTAAGTTTTACATCACCAGGTAATTGTTGTTCTAATGCAAGGTTGGTACGAAATACTTGTGGGTATTTGAAGTCTTTATCTACGACTGCGATGTCAACAATGGGTTTCCCAGATACGGCTTCGTATGGATTTTTGCATAATCTTTCATTCCAGGAACAGCCACATATTTCTCATTCAATGTAGTGCCTTTCTGCTCCATACCGTTGTTGGTGAATGAGTTGTTCAGCCATACGAACGGCACACGTCCGGTAAACAGTCCCAATCCTCCGCGGAGTAGCGTACGGTGGTTTTCATTCAGGTACCAACGGAATCCTACACGTGGGGATACGAGTACTTTGGCTCCTGGCATTTCGCCTACGCGAGCTTCCCATCCTTGTTGGGTAGCAAATTCATTGAAAGAAACATTGGTGGTTGGATCATTGAAGATAACTGGAATATCAAAACGTATACCATAAGTCAGCTCAAAATTATTGGTCACGTTCCACTTGTCTTGAGCATAAAAACCAAACTGCCCTGATTTCATCGCTGGGGCATAGCTTAAGTTTCCTCCGGTCAAGGTGGATCTGTGTATTTATATCTGAATTCATAGGGGTTGTCATTGAGAAAGTCTTCAATGCTATTAAAATACCATGCTCCGTTATTACCTTGCATAAAAAGGTTCTGCATGCGGTAGATTTCGTTGTGTGTACCGAAGGTAAATGTATGGTTGCCTTTGTACCAAGAAAGGTTATCTTCAAATGTATAGATATCTTGGTTCAAGTAGTTGGCACCTGAAGAATATTCAGTACCCATATCTATCTTGGTATTATTGTTGTCGTTAGCCGACTTGATTTGTACGGTTGCACCGTTGTAGTCAATGTCGCGATTGTCGCGCACGAAGCTGGCAGACGCACGCAATTCATTGTAGAGAGATTCTCCCAAATGCGAGTTCAATTCGGCTACGATAGAATTAGTCTTGTTGTTCATACGGTAACCGCTACCGTTGAATCGGAAGGATGATGAACTCAAGCTCAGGTTGTCATCGTAAGAGTTGTTATGCTGGTAACGGATGGCAAGTTTGTGGTTCTGGTTGATGTTCCAGTCAATACGTGCCAATAATCCAAATGATTTATTTTCTATGTCACGCGGGCCATATGTTTCCTTGATGCCAGTATATTCTTGATATTTGCTGATAATCCGATCCGCCATGTCCTGGGTCAGATAATTATCAATATAACCCGGATAGATGTTGTTTGGATATACATCAGACTTATGTTCTGCACTTACGAAATAGAAAAGTTTATTTTTGATAAGTGCTCCTCCAATAGTACCTCCGAATGTACGAGTGTGCTGTTCTCCAAGTTTCTGTTTTTCATAATCACGTGCAGCATTATATTTCCCGTACATGTTTTCGTTGGTGAAATAAGAATAAGCTGTTGCTTGGAACTTGTTAGTACCCTGCTTGGTAATGGCATTGATACCACCTCCGGTAAATCCGCTCTGACGTACGTCGAAAGGAGCAACGACTACCTGAATTTCCTGGATGGCATCCATCGAAATCGGGTTGGCACCTGTCTGGCCACCGTTAGTTCCAGATGCTGACAAACCGAACACGTCGTTACTTACTGTACCGTCAATCTGGAAGCTGTTGTAACGGTTGTTTGAACCGGCGAATGTGATACCTCCATTCTTCGATGTAGAAGCCATTGGCATATTTTTTACAATGTCATATACATTGCGGTCTACTGTCGGCGTGCTGGTGATTTTTCCTGTAGAGAAGTTGTGTGCAGCTCCGGCATTCGCTTTTGCATCGGCTACGACTACTACTTCGTCCAACAGTTCTGAACTTGGTTTCATTTCGGCATTCAGGCTGAGTGTGTTACCCAGTTCAAGTGAAATACCTGTAAATGCAGTTTTGTTGTAACCTACGTATGAGATTTCAATTTTGTAGGGACCACCGGTACGCATACCTTGGATGGTGTAACGTCCATCTACGTTTGTTACTGCACCGTAGAGAGTACCTGACGGTTCGTGGATAGCTACCACTGTAGCACCGATAACCGGGGCTTTGGTTTCATCTAAAACTTTTCCGCTGATAGCAGAAGTTGTTACCTGAGCATTTGCGCCAACAGCCATGGCTGAAACGACTAATGCGGAAAACAGGAATTTGGAATGATGTACCATAAAATTTTAATTAAATTGATAAATACTATTTTACGTCGTTTTTAATTCGATCTTAATACTTTGTAGTTAAGTTCGTTGAATCTTTTTGTATTACTTGTTTTTTTCTGTTGCAAAGTTAAAAAATCTTTCAACGAATAATTAGAGAGTGGACGATTTAACAAATTAGGCAGTCGATAATTAACTTTTTTATTTTTCCTGTCGGATAGGGAATATAGAACGACAGACTTCTTTTTTCTTGATTTTGTGTGAGTTATATAATTCAGGTAATATGTAATAAGTTTGTAATTTGAGAACTGATGAAAGAAGAATCTGACAAGGTTATTGTATGAATCCTGAATTTATTTTCATTTTGCTTTGTGGTTGACTTTATTATGGACATTTGTTTTTTTTTGTCTATTTTTGCAAAATGAAAGTAAGAGTTTATCAATATGAAACAAAAATTGGAAGAGAATAAAGGAATTCCGGCTTCGTTACTGTGGATACTGGCCATTATATCAGGACTTTCTGTGGCGAATCTGTATTATAATCAACCGTTGCTGAACCGTATCAGTGAGGATTTGGGTATCTCGGAGTTTACAGCTAACCTGATACCTATGACCACACAGATTGGGTATGCGCTGGGATTGTTATTTATTATCCCTTTGGGGGATTTGTACAAGCGGAAGAATATCATTGTCATTAATTTTCTCTTGTTGTCGGTGGCGACTTGCAGTATTGCCATGTCGGTGAATGTGTTTTACATCTTGTTGGCCTCGTTGGTGACAGGGATTTGTTCGGTCATGCCGCAGATTTTTTATTCCGATTGCTGCACAGTTTTCGCTGCCTCAGAATAAAGCACGTAATGTGGGGATGATGGTCAGCGGTCTGCTGACCGGTATTTTGGGTTCACGGGTAATCAGTGGTTTTGTAGGCGAATACTGGGGATGGCGTACGATGTATTATATTGCAGCCGTCATCATGTTGCTTTGTATTTTTGTGGTAGTTCGGGTGTTGCCGGATATGCCGCTAAATTTCAGGGGTACGTACAAAGGACTGATGAAATCGCTTTTTACGTTGTACAGGGACAATTCGACCATCCGTCTGGTATCTGCACGGGCCGGACTTTGTTTTGGTAGTTTCCTGGCGTTATGGGCATGGTTTGGCCTTTAAAGTTGAGTGGGGGAACCGTTTTATGCAGGAAACAATATCATCGGTATGCTGGGATTGTGTGGGGTGGCCGGTGCACTGACGGCCTCTTTTGTTGGGAGTCTGGTACATAAGTTTGGAGTGCGGTTTTCACTTTTGTTGGTTGTTCGCTCATCATTGCAGCCTGGATAATCATGTTTATATTCCAGAATTCTTATTTAGGCTTTATCGTGGGAATTATCGTGATAGATATCGGTATGCAATGTGTGCAGATAGGTAATCAAACCTGTGCGTTGTCGCAGGCTCCCAAGGCGACCAACCGCGTGAATACCATCTTTATGACGACTTATTTTGTGGGTGGTTCACTGGGAACTTTTCTAGCCGGTACTTTCTGGCACGCTTGGGGCTGGACCGGAGTGGTCTGTGTAGGAATCGGTCTGACACTGATTTCACTGCTTGTGACGCTTTTTACTCGAAACTGATTATTCAAATGAACGAATATATATGAAAAAGAATGTGATTTATTTGAACGACTGGCTGGCTATTCATCCGTATACGACAGTTTGTTCTTCAGATACGTTTTTTGTGGAATTGGCCAACAAACTTTATGCGGCTTGTCATTTGGAGGAATTGCCTGAGACGTTTCGCAAGTATTTAAGTTTGTATGTGGCAGCTTATCTGGAAGACATCATTTCCGGCCTGGGATTGTGGCAGGGATTTACCACTGCTCATTCCCGTTTGTATGGCAGGTGTCTTCCATTCTATCCCACGGGAAAAGATTATATAAAGGGAGAGGTAAACCTGGAGGACGTACGTTTCATTATCTGGAATACATGGCAAAAGGCTCCTTACTCGCGTGGGTATGTAAATCCGCTGGATACCTCAATCTTAAAGCAGGCACAGGCTTTTCTGCCTTTACTGGAGGAAGCTTATGAGGTGGCTCCGGAGAATGAGTTGCTGAAGGATTATTTTGCCGGCTATGCAGATGAAAAAGAGGCTGACCGGAAATTGTCATGGCTTTTCGGGCACACTTACCTTACGGAGCCTTCTATGTTGCCTTACATTGAACGGGTGGCACCGGATGACCGTTTTATTATCCCTACGGGTCCTTTGGCGTTGTTCCTTCACGAATGGATTGAGTTGTTGGCTGGTAAGCAGGCAAAGTGCTGGAAATCGGTTCCTCGTCTGTATCAGGAGGAAAAGGAAATGCCGGAAACTGTTTTGCAGAAGAATGCGGAGATTTATCGTCTCTTTACCTTGTGGACTGGCGGACGGAAGATTATTTATCTCAACGGTTATGATTCACTGAAGCGCTTCCTGGTAGAGATTCTGCAGTGGCCGGATGATGAGAATCATACCTTGCCGCAGATGAAGAGTTGCCGGAACTTTGTATTGATGGTGGATGAGCAGAAAGGGCTTTTGCTGGCGAAGGATGTGTGTGAATACATCGCCGACACGGAAAATCCTTATTATGATCAGGAAGAGGCATCGCAAAATGCATTCCGGATGTTGACGGAAGAGATGCTTTGTCCGCCGGACTTGTTGCATTATTGCATTGAGAAAAACTTGCTGCCCGATGCAGAATTGCCTGAAGTAGGAGAGAAGATGCTGGTGAAACTGAATGCGGACTTTATTGCGCGGCATTCATTACTGTATTATTATCGCGGCGATTGATTTTGTCGAGTATATATCATAAAAAAAGCACGAACCGAAATCGTGCTTTTTTTATGTTAATGGATATAGAATTAGCAAACCTTGTGTGAACCGTCGCTGATAACTACATCGTATACTTTCGGGCTGCGACCGAATTTTTCTTTGAAGCGTTCTTTTGCAGTAGAAATGAATGTTTCGTACAATTCATTCTTAACCAGGTTGATGGTACATCCACCGAATCCACCACCCATTACGCGTGAACCAGTAACTCCACAGTCAAAAGCAATATCGTTCAGGAAGTCGAGCTCTTCGCAGCTTACTTCATACAGTTTGCTCATACCATGGTGAGTTTCATACATTTTCTGTCCTACTGTTTCGTAGTCGCCTCTTTCCAATGCATCGCATACGTCGAGTACACGCTGGATTTCTTCGATTACATATTCAGCACGCATGTAGTCTTCTTCAGAAACTTCAGCTTTTACTTCGTTCAGCATATCCATTGTGCAGCCTCTCAGGAATTCTACAGTCGGGTGATTCTTCTTGATAGCAGCTACAACAGCTTCGCAGCTCTGACGGCGTTTGTTGTATGCAGAAGATGCCAGTTCATGTTTTACTACAGAGTCAACCAATACCAAACGGTATCCGTCCGGTCTGAACGGGAAGTACTGGTATTCCAGTGAACGGCAGTCCAGACGAATCAGGTGACCTTCTTTACCGAATACAGAAGCAAACTGGTCCATGATACCGCAATTAACTCCGCAGTAGTTGTGTTCTGTAGCCTGACCTACTTTAGCCAGTTCGAATTTATCAATTTTGTTGTCGCCGAACAAATCGTTCAATGCGTATGCGTATGTAGATTCCAATGCAGCAGAAGAAGACATACCTGCACCCAGAGGTACATCACCTGCAAATGCAGTATTAAAGCCTTTTACGTCAACTCCGCGTTGATCATTTCACGGCAAACACCAAAGATATAACGTGCCCAGCTTGCTTTCGGAGCATCTTCTTCATTCAATCCGAATTCTACATAGTCTTTCAAGTCGATAGAATAAGCGCAAACTTTATCTTTTCCGTTCGGTTTGATTTCAGCCACCATACCTTTGTCTACAGCTCCTGGGAATACAAAACCTCCGTTGTAGTCAGTGTGCTCACCAATCAGGTTGATTCGTCCCGGAGAAGTATATACTGAGCCTGTTGTACCGTCGAAATGCTTGATAAAGCGGCTTCTTACAAATTCTATGTCCATAATGATAAAAATTAAAGGTTAATAAATTCTGGTATATAAACAAGAAAGGATGAAGAATGAGTCCATCCTTCATCCTTGTGTTTTATTATTCAGTCGGAATGTCTTTGTTTACATTCTTGCATCCGATCAACGCATAGAACAACAAGTATGCCAATGCGGCTGCAATTACGATAAAGCTGTTCAGGTAACCTGCTGAGTCGGCTACTCCACCTTGTAACAGCGGAAGCAATCCACCACCGCAAACCATTACCATGAAGATTCCAGAAGCTGCTTCTGTGTATTTACCCAGTCCTTCTACAGCCAGGTTGAAGATACCACCCCACATGATTGAAGTACAGAGTCCGCAGAGTGCCATACACATTACGCTGACAGGAACTGCTTCCAATCCGAATGACAGACTAGCTCCGCTTTTGAATACCGGCATGTTGACTACGCTGCTCAACGGAGTTACGAAGGCAATACCGATCAAAACCAATCCGAGAATAGAAGCTACGGTCAACATGGCCTTACTGCTGAACTGAGCACCGAGTGAAGCACCAACAGACGACCGATAAGCATCAGGAACCAGTAAGTACCTACGATAGAACCTGCAATAGCCGGATCGATACCCAGACCGCCTTCATTTACTTGTGCAGTCATAAACAGGTTTGCAAAGTGAGGAACACCTACTTCAATACCTACGTAAACGAAGATGGCGATGGTTCCCAGCTTGAAGTGACGGAAAGACAACGGGCTGTGTTCGCCTTTGCTCTTGTTTGCCTTAGACAAACTTGGTTCAGGGATAGCCATGAAGAAAAGTACCAGAAACGCGATGGCGAAGATAGCCATGGCAATGTAAAGTGCCGGCAAAGCCTTAGCGATAGTACGTTCTTCTACGTTGGCACCCATCAGGTAACCTACCAATACCGGAACGATAGTAGCTGACAAAGAGTTCAGTGAACCGCCAGTCTGGATAAGCTGGTTACCTTTCTTGCCGCCACCACCCAGAGTGTTCAACATCGGGTTAACTACTGTGTTCAGCATACACATAGAGAAACCAGAGATGAAGGCTCCAGCCAAATATACAGAGAATCCGCCTTTAGAGGCCAATGCCTGAATACCTACACCAATGAATCCTACTGCAATAGCAATCAATGCTGTTTTCTTGTATCCGATTTTCTGTAAAAGAAGTCCCGAAGGAATACCCATAAAAGCGTATGCAATGAAGTTCGCAGCGAATCCGAGTGTAGCTTCCAGGTTGGTAGCTCCAAATTCACTCTGTACGATAACTCCAAATGGAGCCGGCAATCCGGTTACGAAAGAAATCATAGCAAACAATGCGAACATCATTACTATGGGTAACAAATAGCTTTTTTGTTGTTGTGACATGTTGTTTAAAGGTGTTAGTTTGTTATAGGTTAATTAAAGAACTAGATTTTTATTTTTCAACTCCGAATTTATAGATAGTTACCTGATGGTAGGTATCTTCCGGCTTCAACACGACTGACGGGAAGTGTCCTTTGTTGGGTGAGTCGGGGAAGTGCTGTGCTTCAAAGCAGATGGCACTTCTTGCCGGGAATGTAGCACCGTGGTATCCAGTGAAACCATTGTGCCAGTTGGCTGTGTATACTTGTACACCCGGCTCTGTAGTATAAACTTCCAGCGAACGTCCGCTTTCCGGTTCTATACATTTAGCCGCAAATACCAGAGCTTCCGTTTCGCGTTTGTTCAGCACGTAGCAATGGTCGTATCCGGCTCCGTTGATGAGCTGCTGGAACGGTTCATTGATACGGCTTCCCACTGTGTGCGGTGTACGGAAGTCCATCGGAGTACCTTCTACCTTCAATACTTCTCCTGTAGGGATAGATACTTCGTCTATTGGAATATAAAAATCTGCGTTGATTGTGACAATGTTATTGTCTACGGTCGGAGTCGGATTATTCAAACCTGCCAGGCTGAAAAATGCGTGGTTGGTCAGGTTGGTGATGGTCTTTTTGTCGCAGTTGGCTACGTAAGTGATGACCAATTCGTTCTCTCCTGTCAGTGTGTAAGTAACTGTGATGTCCAGATTGCCTGGGAAACCTTCTTCCCCATCTTTAGAGAGATAGTGCAGCGTTACACTATGTTCATCTTCCTGTTTGGCATCCCAAACGCGGGCATGGAAACCAGTCGGACCTCCATGCAGGGAGTTAGGACCGTTATTGATGGTCAAATTATGTTCTTGTCCGTCCATCAGGAAACTGCCTTTCGCAATACGGTTGCCATAGCGTCCGATTAATGTACTCAGGAAAGGTTCGTGACTGTTGATTACGTTGTCGATACTGTCATGTCCCTGCACCACATTGGCCAGTTTACCGTTTTTGTCCGGTACCATCACAGTTAAAATTGCTCCCCCATAGTTTGTAATTGCTACTTCGGTACCTTGCTGGTTCGAAAGAATAAACAAATCTGTCTCTTTGCCGTCTACAATTTTTGAAAATTCTGCTCTTTTTAAGCCGCTTAAATTATTTTCTTTGTAAAATGTGTTGTTCATATTATTAAAATCTTTTAGTTCACACATTATTTTGTTGTGCAAATAAAAAGATTTTCTTCAATATACCCAAACATTTTCGAAGAAAGAACGTTCTTTAATTGTTTAAAGAAAGTAAATCGGCGACAATAAAACTGCTTCCTCCCACAAAAATAAAATCATCCGGCTGGGCCTGTTCCTTGGCTGCTTCGAAGGCTTCTTTC
>ENA-OQAL01000009-OQAL01000009.1-human-gut-metagenome-genome-assembly--contig:-NODE-9-length-44827-cov-4.228009_pt1 | contig 44827 bp, 42 predicted proteins | sample MGYA00242491_ERZ504519 | MGnify/ENA primary metagenome ERZ504519 (study PRJEB26092, sample SAMD00036260) | human gut metagenome | host: Homo sapiens | study: EMG produced TPA metagenomics assembly of the... | reverse complement strand
ATAATAGGTAATCAGTTTTTGTCATATCTACTTTGCATCCTTGCCGCATGTTATGGTAATATTCCGCTTAAAATTGATTTGCCTACAAGAAAGACAGAAATCTCCGATTTAGTATATTGCTAATTCTTTTTTATATTGTTACTTTTGCAGATGGAATTAATTACTAACAATTATAAAACTTACAAAAATGGTTAATTACAAAGAGTTAGGCTTGGTGAACACAAGAGATATGTTTGCCAGAGCAATCAAAGGTGGATATGCTATCCCTGCTTTCAACTTCAACAATATGGAACAGCTGCAGGCCATCGTGAAGGCTGCTGTAGAAACAAAATCTCCGGTTATCTTGCAGGTATCTAAAGGTGCTCGTAACTATGCTAACCAGACTTTGTTGCGTTACATGGCAGAAGGTGCTGTAGAATATGCAAAAGAATTGGGTTGCGCACATCCTGAAATCGTGCTTCACCTTGACCACGGAGATTCATTCGAATTGTGCAAATCTTGCATCGACATGGGATTCTCTTCAGTAATGATCGACGGTTCTCACTTGCCATACGAAGAAAACGTAGCTTTGACCAAGAAAGTGGTTGACTACGCTCATCAGTTCGATGTAACTGTAGAAGGTGAACTGGGTGTGCTGGCTGGTGTGGAAGATGAAGTTTCTGCAGAACACCACACTTATACTAACCCTGAAGAAGTAATCGACTTCGCTACCCGTACAGGCTGCGATTCACTGGCTATCTCAATCGGTACTTCTCACGGTGCTTACAAGTTCAAACCCGAACAGTGCCACGTTGATCCGGCTACAGGCCGTCTGGTTCCTCCTCCATTGGAATTTGCCGTACTGGATGCTGTAATGGAAAAACTGCCGGGATTCCCTATCGTTCTTCACGGTTCTTCTTCAGTTCCTCAGGAAGAAGTGGATACTATCAACAAGTTCGGTGGCAAGCTGGAAGCTGCTATCGGTATTCCTGAAGACCAGTTGCGCAAGGCTGCCAAGTCTGCAGTTTGCAAGATTAACATCGACTCAGACTCTCGTCTGGCCATGACAGCTGCCATCCGTAAGGTGTTCGCTGAAAAACCGGCTGAATTCGACCCGCGTAAATACCTGGGTCCGGCTCGTGACAACATGGAAAACTTTACAAGCACAAAATCATCAACGTATTGGGTTCTGACAACAAGTTGGCTCAGTGCTAATTGCGCTTGATACTTATTACACCTGAATAAAATGAATGAAGGCTGCTCTCCTTTCGGAAGGCAGCCTTTTTTTGAGTTCTTACCAGAATTTGTTCTGAGAAGGGTTATATTCAAATCCTGCTTCTTTCAAACGGTTCAGAATATCTTCCTTGCTCACGTTCATGTCTGCACAAAGGGCATCGAGCGAAGGATAATAGTCTCTTAACTTCATGTTGATGAAGCTGAAAAGCATCATCGGGTCTTTTAGGTAATTCCATATTGATAAATAATTTTCGATGTATTCTTTTTTCGGGGTGCAAAGTTACGACTTTTATTGCTTCATTAATCCTATTTAATTGATAATTTATTTGTTATCTTTGTCCCGTTATGTCAACTAAACGAATTATAGAAGATAAAGATTTCCACCGTATTGTGATTGCCACACGCCGGGGAGCAAGAAACATTACGATGCGTGTCAAGCCCGACGGCCTGTATCTCACGGTGCCGCCTTACAGCAAGACGGACAAAGTGCTTTCTACCCTGGAGCAGTTTCGTGCCGATTTACGGGAACGCTTTCGGCAGGTGGCGGTACGGCCAATCGATTTCAGTTTTCGGATTGAGGCCGACTGTTTTCGTTTGTCATTGTCTTCCAGTCACCTGAAATGTTTCACGGTGCGGCAGATGCCTTCGGGTGAGGTGACCGTGTTCTGTCCGGAACATACCGACTTTTCGGATGAAGCGGTTCAGAAACTGGTGCGTGGGGCTATTTTGCGTGCCATGAAAAAGTGGCGGCTGAGTTTCTGCCACCCTTGCTGAGTGTGTGGGCAGAACGCTTCGGGTTGACTTACCGAAAAGTACGGATTACCGCTGCCCGTTCACGATGGGGAAGTTGTACTTCAGCTAAAACCATCAGTTTGTCCTGTTACCTGATGTTAGTTCCCTCTCACCTGATTGATTATGTTATTTTGCATGAGCTGGCTCACACACGTGAAATGAACCATGGCCCTCGTTTTTGGGAACTGCTTGACAGCATGACGGCAGGGCAGGCCTTACGTTTGCGGGGAGAACTTCGGAGGTTCCGGCCATCTTTTTAAAAAGAATTTCAAACATGTGTATAATGTACACTTTTTGATGTAATTTTGTACCGTAGAAGATAGGTAACAGGTAAAAAAGATTGTTTGCATGAAAAAAAGTTTACTGGCACTTGCCTCCGGTACACTCGGGTTAGGTATTGCTGAGTTTGTGATGATGGGAATACTGCCCAATGTGGCTCGTGATTTGAGTATCAGCATACCGGAAGCCGGACATTTTATTTCGGCGTATGCCATAGGAGTTTGTGTGGGAGCACCCTTGACGGTGTTTGTGGCTCGTACGCGTCCGTTGAAACAGATATTGTTAGGACTTGCTGCCATTTATGTGATTGGTAATTTGTGTGCGGCGCTTGCTCCGGAATATTGGACATTGCTGCTTATGCGGTTTGTGTCGGGACTGCCTCACGGAGCATTTTTCGGAGTCGGTTCTATTGTAGCCGAGAGGGTGGCCGATAAAGGGAAAACCTCGCAAGCTGTAGCCCTGATGATTGCCGGTATGACCATTGCCAATTTGTTTGGAGTGCCCTTGGGTACATTGTTGAGCAATCTGTTCTCCTGGCGGTTCCCCTTCCTGTTCAATGGATGCTGGGGAATGCTGGTATTCTTCCTCGTCTGGAAATGGATACCTGTTTTACCCGCCTTGCCGGATGTGGGCTGGAAAGGACAGTTCCGCTTTTTGCGCAAGTTAGCTCCGTGGCTGATTATCCTGACCACGATGTTTGGCAACGGGGGGAGTATTTTGCTGGTTCAGCTACGTCACTCCGCAGATGCTGCATGAAGCGGGTTTCCAACCGGAAAGTCTGACATGGATTATGATGCTGGCCGGATTGGGGATGACTATCGGTAACCTGGTAGGAGGACGATGTGGCGATTTGTACGGACTGGCACCGGTGATTCAGTTTACGCAGGTATTTATGATGCTAGCTTTGCTGGGCACGTTTCTGTTTGCAGGAGTACCTTGGCTTTCCGTATTGCTGATGTTTATTTGTGCGGCAGCCTTGTTTGCGGTGTCTCCTCCTCAGCAATTGTTGTTGCTGCAGAACTCCAGAAGAAGCGAAATGATGGGAGCGGCTTGTGTGCAGATTGCTTTCAATTTGGGAAATGCGGTAGGAGCATATGCCGGAGGACTTCCGATTGATGCAGGATTAGGTTATCGCTATCCGGCACTGGTAGGAGTCTTTGTGGTGGCTTTAGGATGGGTCTGCGTTACCTGGTATATCCGGAGAGAACGCAGGCATTTTATAAATGAACCGATACGATTGTAACATAAATATGCTATGAGACTACTTTTGTTGACTTTATGTATTATTTTATTTGGGGGGAATACGCTACGCCTGGAAGCGAAGAAATATTTCTTCTCAAATTATAATTTCTGTCATATAACGGAGGAAGCCGGGTTGCCTAATAACTCGGTGACTGCCGTAATGAAAGATTCATTCGGATATATCTGGGTGGCCACTCAGGACGGGCTGGCGCGTTACGACGGCTATCGTTTCCTGAGTTATGGGGTGAAGGAACCTCTTTACCGCTTGAAAGGAAACTATGTCTACACATTGTGCGAGGATCGCCAGAAAAGGCTCTGGGTAGGTTCGGATGCCGGACTTGACCTGATTGACCTACAGACAGGTCTTTCTTTGCCCGCGTCTGATTTAGGAGCAGTATCGGAATTATCATCTTTGTTTAATTCGTTTGTCCGTTCGGTGGTACAGACTACCGATGGAAATATATGGGTAGTAACCGACAAGATGCTGTGGTGTCTGGAACTGGACTCTTCAGGAGTCGTGACGGCTTTTTATCGGATGCAAGCTGAAGCCGATGAGAGTGTATCGGCCATTGCGGAGATTGAAGGAGGACTTTGTGCCGGAGTAGGTAACTGTATTTACCGGATTGTGAAAGAAGGAGGAAATAAGTTGCGTAAACAGCAGCTTTCGGATGCCATTGTACCTTTTAGTGATGACTGGCGTATCTCTTGTCTGCAAGCCGACGGCGATTTCTTGTGGATAGGCAGTAATCGTGGACTTTTCCGCTATTACCGGCAAACCAAGACGATGAAGCGTTACCGTTACTCTTCGCATCGGGAAGGGATGCTCAGTCAGGCTTATATCACGGACATGAAGCTGACTTCCGACGGCAGTCTGGTGGTTTCCACTTTCAACGGTCTGAATGTATATGACCGTGAATCCGATACATTTTCTTTTATCCGTCGGGTGGAAGATTCCGAAGAACGAGGATTGAATTCCAATATCATAGTCTGTCTGTTTACCGACGGGCAGGACATCTGGGCCGGTACACAGGATGGAGGAGTCAATCTGTTGTACTTGTCGCGCAGGTTAGAGGTTGCCAGATTAGGGGATATTCCCTGGAAACTTTCGGCAGGGCGCACACCGCAAATCAGTGCTGTGACGGAAGATAAAAAGGGAAATTTGTGGATTGGTACGATTGAGGGAGGACTTTATCAGATGAACCCAGAAACGGAAGCAGTGCAGCATTACGCTTTCACCCCTCATAGCTCGACATCTATTCTTTCCAATAATGTGAATGGCATATTGATAGACAGTGATAATCATCTGTGGGTTTATACTTGGGGGGCTGGAATTAGTGAGCTGGATTTGAATAAACCTCATTCTGTCTTTCGTCAGCATTCCAATGGAGAAGTGCCAGGGCTGGAGGATGATTTTATTATGAGTGCGGTGGAAGATTCTGTCAACAGGGGTATTTGGTTTGGAACGACACATGGATTATTGTTTTATGATAAAAAGCAGGAGCTATTTAGCCGGGTGGATTTTGATTCCAGTGTGAGTGAGTTCGAATCAGTAGGTTCTTTGTGTGTAGATCGGAAAGGACGATTGTGGGTGGGTACTTCTGAGGGGGTATTTATTGTTGATCTGTTTTCTTTCGCCCGTTCGCGCGGCATTTTAATTATATTTATTTACGCTATAAGTTGAATGATGAGAAATCTACGCAGGTAGAGCGAGTCAATGTGGTTTTCAAGATCGTCGTGGCGAAATCTGGTTAGGAGGAAAGCCACAGGACTTTATCATTTAATATCGGATAAAGCAAACCGTTTTCAGTTTAAGCATTATGGAAAAGAAGAAGGCTTTTATGAAAATACGGTTTATGGCTTATCCGAAGATGGAACAGGTAATTTATGGATTGCTACAGAGAATGGATTATTCCGTTTGCTGGTAGATAGTGATACTTTTGTCTTATACGGAAAGTCTGATGGTATTTTGGACAAAGATTATGATTCACATACATTGCATTTCTCATCACGTTATAAACGCTTGTATTGCGGGAAAGATCATGGATTGTGTGAAGTGATTTTGAAGAAAATACCAAAATCGGTCAAGGAACGTACAGTTGTTATTTCTTCTTGCCGTGTGAATGGTGAAAACTGGACTTATGAGACTTCGAAAAGGCTGTCTGATTTGGGGGAAGGGAATAAACTGGAACTTGCTTTGACCACTTTGGAGTATGGATACAACGAGGCGGTTCGGATTCGTTACAGAGAAAAACAGAATGGAGAGGAATGGGTGGAACTTCCTGCAGATAATCCGGTGATTGCTTTGCCTTCACTTCCGGGAGGACAATTCCAATTGGAAATACAAGCTACAGATCAGGAGGGAAGATGGCAAGATGACATATTGGATATAAATATTCAGGTACGTCCTTATTATTATAAGTCGTGGTGGTTCTGGTCGTTACTTTTGCTTGTTGCAGGATGTTTGTCCGTAGCCTTTTATCGTTATAAAGTACGGCAGTTAAAACATCGGCAGGTATTATTGAAACAATTAGTAGCCCAGCGCACACACGAACTGGAAATACAGAACCGTAGTCTGGAAGTAATGGCTCATCATGTAGAGGAAGTTGCAGAAGAAAAAATACGTTTTTTTACGCATATTACCCATGAGTTCCGTACACCGGTTACATTGATTCACGGACCTATTCAGCAGGCATTGGCACTGACTTCAGATAAGGAGGTAAAGGAGCAGCTTCACATAGCCGAACGTAATGTAGAAGATTTATTGTCATTGGTGAATGAATTAATGGATTTCCGTAAACTTGATATGGAAAAGGTGCAATTGAACATCCGGCCATTTAACTTGATTTCTATGGTTGAAGACTTATTGGCACCTTTTGTCTCCTTTGTGAAAGAACGTCATATTGTATTACGCACGTATTATCGTCTTCAGGGACTTTCTGTAAATGCTGACCCTAAATATCTTCATCGTGTGCTGACAAATCTATTGGCTAATGCTGTGAAATTTACGCCTGATGGGGGTGTTATAAGCCTTTATGTGGCCAGAGTAGTAGATTATGAGGGAAAGGTGCAGCTTTATCTGTCGGTATCGGATACTGGATGTGGAATTCCGGAAAAAGATTTACCTAAAATCTTTGATAGTTTTTTCAAGCACAGAACACTGTGGCTTATCCTGTTTTCGGACAGACGGGCACAGGTATAGGACTGAATATTTGTAAGCGGATTATCACGCTTCATGGGGGAGTGATATCTGCTCGAAATAACCATTCTGGAGGTACCTCTTTTAGAATATTGCTACCGATGAAAGACATGCCGGTAAAGGAGCATGAGGCTGTAGAAAGGCATTTGGATGAAGAAAACATGTCATTAGTGAAACCAGCTTCATCGGCACATGAAACTCTACTGATAGTGGATGATAACTCTGATATGCGCCGTTATATTTGTTCTTTACTGAAACAAGAATATAAGCTTTTAGAAGCAGAAAATGGGAAAAAAGCTATAGACATAAATAAAAAATGAGCATGTAGACTTGATTATTAGTGATTTGCTTATGCCTGAAATGGATGGGCTGGAACTATCGAAAAGAGTAAAGGCAAATTTAGAGACCAGTCATATTCCTTTTCTAATTCTTACGGCAGTGTGCTCGGAGGAGAATGAGAAAATCTGCTATTCAGTAGGGGTTGATGAATATTTGTGTAAACCTTTTGATGCGGAAGTTCTTAAATATCGTATTCGTAACATTCTGGCTTTGCGTCGTGGTTATCAGGAGAAACTTTCAAAACCTGCTGCTTTGACATTGACAGACGTGAGTGATCTTGGATTGATAGAAGAGTCCAGAGATAAGGTCTTTATGGATCGGGCTATCGCCTTGATGAAAGAGCACTATGCAGAGTCTGAATATGGACTGGATGCTTTTATTCGTGACATGGGATACAGTAAGACATTGGTTAACCAGAAGATGCAGAATCTGGCAGGAATTCCTATCGGACAGTTTATGAAGAACTTTAGGTTGGATATGGGCTATCAGTTGCTGGAACAGAAAAAAGGAGATGCCAATGTGTCTGAAGTTGCTTATGCGGTAGGTTTCAATGATCCAAAGTTATTCAATCAAAATGTTTAAGCAACGCTTTGGCTGCCTTCCAAGTTCTGTGGGTCATTCGTAAGGCAAAAAGAGAGGCCATCTCAAACTTATGTTGAGACAGCCTCTTAAAAAAAGGAATTTAGAAATGTACCGTTTCACAACGGCATTTTTAAAAACACTTGGGGCTATTTTTGAATTACCCCAGCTGTATTTTCCAAGTGTATATTTTCTGCAGCATAATCAGGACGGGTATCTCCCCAATTGACTGTACATCCTTCCATTTGGATGTCGGATGCTGTGTGGAAGAAGAATCCATACGTTTTTCCTTTTAGAAAGCCTTCTCCGTCGCATGGACGCTTATCGTATACCCCACCTTCAAAAGTGGTCCGTTTGTGGAGATTTACTTCTACCTGATCAAAATAAATTCGGTTGACTTTGTCTATCGTATCTCCACTGACAAATATTCCGTTTTCACTTGTACATTTGATATTGTGGAAATAAATACGGCTCACTTCTCCACAAGCACCTTTTACGGCTCCTTTCGGGAAACGCCATCCGGCATCTTTATGATTACCTACTGCACGTGGGTAAGAAGTCACGTAAATAGGTTCTGCTTTTCCCCACCATACGTCTGAGAAAAAACGGCAGTCTACAATCATGTTTGAAAAGATGACATTAGTGACCGTACCCTCATCACGGTTCTGAATACCTATGCCTCGGTTGCTGTCTTTGATAATACAGTTAGTGAATAACACATTGTTGATTTTGTCCATGTTTTCCGAACCGATTTTTACGGCACATGAACGTGAAGTCATGGTACAATTGGTCACTACTACGTCTTCACAGCTTCCATACTGTTCAAATTCACGTCGGTTCTTCAGGCAGATACAGTCATCACCCGATTCGATAAAGCAGTTGGAGATACGTACATCTTTTGAATGGTCTACGTCAATACCGTCACCGTTTCGTATTTTCAGGTCGTTTAGAATGGTGATACCGTCAATCAAGGCATTACGGCAACCTATCAGGTGTACGGTCCAGTATGCACTGTTACGGATGGTAACATCGCGTATGACAAGTTTCTCAATATTGGTTAGTGTCAGCACGTGCGGGCGTGGGTCAAAATCGGTCACAGGTTTCAATTCATAAGAATCTTCCAGTTCCTTTCCCATGAATGCAACGCCGTTTCCGTCAATACTTCCGGTTCCGGTGATTGATACATTTTTCAAGTCCTTTCCACTAATCCACATCATGCCTTCTCCTCGGTTGGCACCGAATGCGCTTTCTGTATAGATACTTTCATCTGGATTTGCCAGCAATCGAGAATTGGGGGCTAACTGTAACTCTACGTAAGAAGCCAGTTTAAACGGTCCACAAAGAAAGGTGTGTCCAGATGGAACAAGAACCGTTCCTCCGCCCGCTTCCGAACAAGCGTTAATGGCCTTTTGAATGGCTGAGGCGTCATCGGTTTTTCCGTCTCCTGTAGCACCATAGTCCATGATGTTATAAATCCCCGTTTGCTGCGAGTGGCATGCTCCGAGGAGGAAGATGCTAAATAGTGCAAGAAGAATGTTTTTAGTTTTCATATTAAAATGGGGTTTATGTGTTTTTAATTATGGTATTTTAGTTAAGGCTGGAGGATAGTCTGCAGGAGTTCCTCCCCAATTTTTGTTTGGGGTATTTCCCATTTGAAATACCATCTCGCCTCCCATGTACGATGTCTTTGTGAGATATATAATTCTTGGAGTATGCTTTTCCGTTCAATGTCACGCTCTGAATATAGATGTTCTCTTTAGAGGCATTCTCAGCAATAAGAGTGAAGGTTTGTCCATTTTCTAATTGTAGAATAGCTTTGGGGAAAGACGGACTGGCCAGAACATAATATGGTGAGCCTGGGCAAACAGGATAAAATCCTAAAGATGCAAAATATACCAGGCAGACATTTGTCCGGCATCGTCATTTCCTGATAATCCTCCAGGAGCATTTAGATATTCGGTTTCCATAATGTGACGTACCGCCTGCTGAGTTTTCCAGGGTTGTCCTGCATAGTTGAACATGAATGCAACCTGATGGCAAGGTTCATTGCCATGCCAGTATCTGTGTTCGCTGAACATAGAATCCAGTTTCAGGGCATATTGTTCTTTTCCTCCCATACATTCCATCAGGCCGTATGGGTCGTGTGGTACGTACCACGTATAGTGACAAGGAGCTCCTTCCGTGATGAATTTGGAAAATTGGAATGCGTTCTGTTCTTTCAGGAACGTACCGTCGGCGTGTCTTCCTTGTGCATATCCCGTCTGTGGGTCGATGACGTTACGGTAATTTTGGGCACGTGCAGACAATACTTTATAGTCTTCCTCTTTCTGGAGCAGTTTGGCCACTTGTGCGAGGACAAAATCATCGTACGCATATTCCAATGTACGTGAAACTTGTTCTTTTGTATGGAATGCATCGGGCACACTATCCTCTAATGGAATGTATCCGTATTTAAGATAAGATTGTAAGGCGCGTCGTCCCATGCCGTTCTTATAGTCTTTTTCATCTGCTGGCGATTCAAATGCATTTTTTCTCATTGCATTATAAGCTTTTTCGATGTCAAGGTTGCGGATGTCTTTAATGCATGCATCTCCTATGGCAGCAATGCAATGATCGCCAACCATGGCAGCCGTATAACTGTTCCAGCATGGGAAAATGGGTAACCATCCTCCTTGTTCAAACTTGTGAACAAGTGATTGCATCATGTTTCCTCCCAAAGTAGGGTACAGCAAGTTAATCAGGGGATGTAAGGCACGATAGGTGTCCCACATGCTGAAATCGTCATAATACATTTCATTTTGAGCCAGCTGGAGAATGGAGTCCTTACGACCAAAAGCAGGGTACCTTCCGTCTATATCATTGAATGTGCGCGGAAGAAAAGAAGCCCGATAAAATGCTCCATAAAATTTCTGCTTGGCTTCCTGGTCGGGAGTTTCCACTTTGATGGCAGACAAATGTTTTTCCCAAATGGCAGCGAGCTTTTCTTGGGTTTGTTCGAAATCCCATTGTGGGATTTCTTGTAGCAGATTTTTTCGGCTCCTTCTTTATCGGTAAATGAAGATGCCGCTTTGACTAAAACTTGTTCATTGCTTTCTACGTGAAAGCCTATATATATACCGATATTTTTTTCTTTCTCAATTTTAATTTGTCCTGGGAACACACTGTCTTTACGGAAAGTTCCGAATTCGCAAGGTTCCTTTTGATAGTCTATGATAAAATGACCGCTGTATCCCGGCTGGTTCTCCCCATCCTTGATAAATGCGGTGTACAGGATTATATCCGTAAATACGTTTCTGAAGGGTATCAATTTCAATGTATCCTTCTCCCTCATCGCTGTTAGGATTGACGATAAGGTAAGCTTTTCCAGCTTTTTGGTAGGTAAAGCGGAAAATGGCCGAGCGTGAGCGGCCTGTCATTTCAGCCTGAAGATGTTCGTCAGGCAAAGTAACGGAATAGTAGGAAGGTGTAGCTATTTCTTGTTCATGTGAGAATCGTGTTCCTCTTTTTTCCGGTGTACAACGTAATGATTCGAATAATGATGTCAATGTCATAGAACCGTAATCCTGGGTACATCCTCCTACAATCCAATGCGAATTGCGAAAGCCTTGAAACAAGGAGTCACGGTAATAATAAGGGGCGATGCATTTTAATTCAGTATCCTGTGTTTGTGGTGTCCAGAAGTTCATCCCATTAGGCTCCAGTACGGCAGGTAATGTTTGTCCGTATTCTTCGGTGTGTTTGCCAAACATTCCAGCTGTGTGAGTTGTACTGGCAGCAGTGCCTACTCTTGTGTCAATGTATGACAAAAGATTATTATCATTTTGGCCGTTAGTACATGATATAATCACAGGAGTGATTGCTCCATAAATTATAGATTTGAGTAATGTAGTAAAATGTATTTTCATAAATCTTAAAACGATGTAATTGCGATTTTTTTATTCCTATGAAATAAAATGCAATTATATATGTTTATGGTTTTGAGCAATCTGTTGGTATGCTTCTTAAAGGTAAACTTTGAAAATTTATAGATAATAGAAATTTATAAATATCGGTGAGGAAAGGCCTCACCGATATTTTATTATAGACAGGTTAGTTCTGATATTTAGGATATCCTGGATTCTGTTCCCAGTTCGGGTTAGTATTCAGCATATCTCTGTGTAACGGGAAGATACGACGTGTTTTGTCGAAGTTCGCAGTTGGGAAGGTCTTGTAATGAGGGAAGTACTCATCTTCAAAGTGACCGAAACGAATCATATCATTTCTACGCCAGTTTTCATCAAAGAATTCACGGCCTCGTTCATCATACAATTCTTTGAGGTCTACACTTGTTACTTCATTAGCATGTACATATCTGCGAATTTCATTAAATAAGCTTACAGGAGTATCCTGAGGTCTTTCTGTAGATATTCCACCACGTAACAGAGCTTCTGCTTTAGTTAACAGGATATCAGCATAACGGAAAATTGGAAGGTCGTTTGACTGGTCTCTTCCATTCTTGTAGTCATCATCTATTACGAAGAATTTTACTGAACGATAGCCCTGATTATATCCCTCCAAATCATCTCCAACACCTAATTGTGGATCGTTAGGAGTGTCAAGCGTAATGTTTTTTGTAAGTACAATTTGTTCACCCTTAATATTCAGTGCAGGTTCATTTGTTGGTTCGTATGTTTTCGGATTATACACAAATACAGGACCTCTCAAAATACTCTTTGCACGGTCGCCTGCTTTCCCTGGGTCATCAAACAATGAGGCAAATTCGGGAGTCATAGTGATATATCCACCGGCTGAACTGCTAAGCTTCATGCCATAATAACTCAGTTCAACGTCGCCAGCTTGTTTCCAAGTACGTGCACGACCATATTGTAGACCTTTTTCTGTATAAGTATCATACGGCATTGCATAAATAAAGTCTTCAACATGTGATCCGTTATCGGGGCCAAACTTCATCTGATAGCTCATGCTGCCAAGATTGAATTTGTTGCCATTCTTGATGATGTCATCACAAAGAGCAATACAATCGTTCAATTTTTCGTTAGAATATGCATTTGCATCATATTGGTCAACTGAAGCTGCAGTGTAGACAGGCCAGTTGATATAAAGTTTTACCAACAGAGCTTCTGCCATCCATTTAGTCGGTTTGCCGTATGTGTTGTCATTTACTTCTTCTGTCAACAAAGGAATAATCTCCTTTAATTCTGATTCAATAAATTTAGCTACATCTGCACGCGGTGAACGGTCGATTAACTCGCCGTCAGCAGGAAGATGATCCAAAATCGGAGCATCTCCCCAGCAATCCATCATGTAAAAATGGAAAAGTGCACGCATGGCACGGGCAGGAGCAATGCTCACCGGATTAGCCTCATCACCACCCAGGTCACGGATAACGGTATTGGCTTTGGTACAACCTGCAGTTAGATTTCCCATCCAGTCAATGGTTGCATCTTCTGCAGTAAAGTCATGAAGGCTGGGGTGTGCGTAGGCACCACTGTCGTACCAACCACCACCGTATGAAACAGCTGTGTATTCATCACTTGACAATGACATGGCTTCCATGAATCTTCGTCCGTATGTTCCACGCAATTGAAAGTAGACATCGGCAAGCTTACCTTCTACTGCAATTTGATTATCAATCGGATATTCAGTATATTGTGATTCGACTTTTACATCCAAGTCTGTACAGCCAGTAATTAGTCCGGCAGCACAAACGGTTAATAAAGTTTTTATATTTGCTTTCATAATTTTATCTGTATTGATGAATTAGAAATTAATCTTTAAGCCTACCATTGTAGTACGTGTATGCGGGTATACACTCCAACGATAATCAACACCTGGATCAATCCCACCCATGTTTACTTCAGGGTCAAGTCCCTTATAACCTGTAATAGTGAACAAGTTATTGCAAGTAACATACAATTGGGCGTTCTGCAACCAACCATTGAAGTTCTTGAATGTATAGCCAATAGAAAGAGTGCTTAAGCGCAGGTAAGAACCGTTTTCAATGAAGCGATCTGATGGCAAACTACCTGAAGTTGTCGGATTGTCAAAGTATTCCTTCAATACATTTTTTCCACCTGAAAGCATTTCAGGGCTCATGTAGTTGGCACGTGTACCATTGTAGATATCGTTACCGATTACTCCAGTAAAGAATACAGTTGCGTTCCAGTTCTTATAGTTGAATGTATTGTTCCATCCAAAGTTCAGTTTTGGCTGAGCACAACCTGTAATTGTACGATCCTTATAACCTGGGTTTCAATTGTGTTACCTGTACGTTCGCCTGTTTCTTCGTCTCTTTCTATAGTAAGTAGCGTTACCTGCGTCGTTAAAGCCAGCGAATTCGTAAGTGAAGAATGTTCCAAGAGGTTGACCTTCGATAATACGCTGTGTATAACCTTCAGAAGAACACCGGCTACCATCGGATCACCTTGGGTAAATACACCTACCTTGAACTTGTCATTAGACAATCTGTCTACAGTATTCTTGTTGTGAGAAAGAGTTAGTGTAGTATTCCAGGTGAAGTCCTTGGTCTGAACTGGAATGGCATTGATAGAAATTTCTACACCTCTGTTGGTAATTTCACCTACGTTAGCTGCAATGTCACCGAAAGGATAGATGTTAGTAGAAACCGGATAGTTCCAAATCAGGTCTTTTGTCTTCTTGTTATAAATTCGATGGTACCGCTCAGACGGCCGTTGAACAATCCGTAGTCTAAACCAACGTTGAACATACCTGTAGTTCCCCATTTCAAATCAGGGGTTGGCATTTTTTGGTAGCAGCCAGTGTACGCCATTGTTTTCCATTATAAGTAAAGAAACCAGATGCTCCGTAAGTTTCTACAGCAGTGTAGGCACCGAATCCCAGGGCATTACCGCTGACACCATATCCTATACGGAATTTCAAGTTATCGAATAAGTTCTGGTTTTTCATGAATTCTTCTTCAGTGATGTTCCAAGCCAAGCTGACAGAAGGGAAGGTACCCCATTTATTCTTACCGAATACAGAAGAACCATCTCGACGGACAGTAGCCTGCAGCATGTAACGGCTATTGAAAGAGTAGCTGGCACGACCATAGAATGAAATATTACGGATGATTTCCTTTGTTCCACTTTCTACAGCTGGCATGCCGTCAATTGTACTTGCATAAGTCAACTGATTCCATTTCAGCACATCATCGTAGAAATCATGTACAGTCAAACCGAATCCATCGTTTGACATTTTTTCTTCCCAAGAATAACCAGCCATTAAAGATAGTTTGTGTATGTCGTTAAAGGTGGTATCGTAGTTTCCGTAAGTTTCAAAGATATGTTCATGGCCAAAATAGGTATTACGTTTTGCCTGACCATTATTTGCTGCAAGACCTTCAATCTGTGACTTGTGACTGTCGTAAGAGCTATAGGTGCTTTGGCTGTTAGTGAATGAGTAGTTTACATTCCATTTGAAGCCTTCTAAGATTTCCAGGCTAGCTTTACCTAATAATTGTGTATTCTTATAGATTGTTTCAGATGTATCTTCATAAATCAAAGACATCGGGTTGTAGCTTTTTGAACCAGTGATGGCAGAACTCCAGGAACCGTCTTCGTTTCTAACCGGAAGTCCCGGAGAGAAGTAGTTCATGGCATCCAATACTGAGGCTCCTTCATTTCCCATCGGAACACCTACCCCTTTTCCGTATCTTGCATTTACACCGGCAGAAATTTCGAGGCGGTCTTTCAATACTTTAGTAGTTACCAAAGAACGAACATTCAAGCGGTCCATACTAGAACCCATGATAACACCTTCACGCTGCTGGTAGTTTAAGCTGGCCATATAAGTAGTTCGTTCACCACCACCATTGATGGCCAAGTTGTGGTTGTGGCTGATAGCAGTACGCAGTACTTCGTCTTGCCAATTAGTATTGTAACCTAAATCATTTTTTGGCTCTTCACCTCTCTGTTCATAATAGTTGCGGAGGTCGTCTGCGGTAGCATATCCAGTGTGTTCAGGATTTTATCGAAAGCTACATAACCGCTGTAGGTTACGTTTAGTGCGCTCCATTCCCTTTTTACCTTTCTTAGTGTTGATAATGATTACACCGTTGGCAGCTTTAGAACCGTAGATAGCGGTTGCAGTAGCATCACGGAGCACGTCGATACTTTCAATATCATCAGGAGCTACCATAGAGATGTCTACGCCCGGAATACCGTCGATTACGTAGTAAGGTTGCATGGCCTGACCAGTACGTAAAGAAGAAGAACCACGTAAGGTGATGCTCGGAGAACCGTTCGGGTCACCGGAAGTGGTGATGTTCAAACCAGCTACTTTACCTTGCAGCATGCTGGCTGCGTCTGAGAATACACCCACGTTTAACTGGTCGGCTTTTACAGTAGTGATGGAGCTGGTTACATCCTTACGTGCCATGCTACCGTAACCGATAACTACTACTTCTTCCAGTGTTTCAGTGTCTTCTTTCAGAGTTACATTTACTTTTGCATTGTTTACTACAATTTCTTGACTCAAAAAAACCGATGTAGGAGAATACAAGGGTTTTTCCTTTTGCTACACGCAGCGTGTAATTACCATCCAGGTCGGTTACAGTTCCATTGGTAGTGCCTTTTTCCACTACGTTTACACCAATCAATGGTTCACCGGTTGTACTTTGTACATTACCTGTCACTGTGAGTTGCGCGAATGCCCATGAGACATTCATCAGAAAAAGAGCCATAAATAAAGCGAATGGCCTTAGTCTTGCATTTTCAATTGTACTTTACACATAAAACTTAGATTTTTAAAAGGTTGTTTTTAAAATCATATTTGATATAAATTTTCTTTTGTGTAGGATATATCCTGTCAGTCCCATTACTCCACAGAAAAGGAGGGAGTAAATAAGGGAAGCAAAATATTCGTCTGTAAATACTATATTGATAGTTTGGTAAATAGACTGCCGTATTCCCCCATTCGGAGAATGCAATGGCTACAACTTCACTGAGTACATAAAGGAACAGAGGATTCATTCCGAAAACCAGAAAGAAGGTCCATCCTTTATTGATATTCTTTACGTCTATCACATACATCAGTACGGCCAACAATAAAGAGCCCCAGCCGCATGTTACAAGCACAAAGCTTGTAGACCATATTCGTTTGTTCAGCGGCATCCAGATGGAAAGCACATAACCGATAACCAGCATGATGGCCGCGGCTGTAATCAGTTTGACAATCCGTTTGTTTACTGAAATTTTTTCCAACAACAACTTGCCGCAGAAGAATCCGATGAGTGTGTGGGCCACAGCAGATATTGTGCCGATAAGTCCTTCCGGGTCTATCGGACTCTTCTTATAAAGATGTGCTTCTCCGAAAATACTTCTGTCTATGATGGCGATGAGGTTCGTGTCATCACAAGCGTACCCGTTTCCACAAAGAAGGAGGACGGAATAAGCTACCAATAATCCGGCTGTAATCCATGGCAGGTATTTGTGATTCAGATAAACCACCATCAGAGAAACAATTCCGTAACATAAACCGATTCGCTGCAGTACCCCAGGAATACGCAGGGTATCAAAGGGAAGAAAATTACCGTCGCAGGCGTATCCGAACCATTCGATTCCTAATCCAATGAGAATGATAAGGAACATCCGACGGAATATTTTCTTTACAACTTCATGTGTAGGTTCGAAATTAAATTTCCGGAGAGATATGTAAGTGGAAATACCGACCATAAACAGAAAGAACGGGAAAACCAGGTCACACGGAGTGAGTCCGTTCCATACAGAATGGCGCAACGGTGCGTACGAAACGGGCCCTCCGGCATTGTTTACCAGAATCATGCCGCATACCGTGATGCCGCGTAAGATGTCTAATGACAGCAATCGTTTCATGGTGCTTTCTGATTAATGGTTATTGCAATTCTTAATTACTTATTCGGAAATACCTCATTAAAAACTTCTTTTGCTACGCTGACACAGTCACCTTCCGGTTGCGATACGTACGGATTATGAGCAAGTGTCCAAGGTTCTTCCATGGCATAGTAGTCCAGTTCCACCATCGGTTTGCCATCAAGCACATCCTGGAGTGTCTGCCAGTAGGCTGCCCAGCGTTTGTAGTAGAAATCTTTCAGAAGACCGTTCCATTCCTTGTGAGCATAGTCGCGAAGACCTCCGTCGTTGGCACATACGCGGTTGCCCCATGTGGTAATCTGTACGCGGGCATTCCATTCATACAAATCTTTTTCCTCTGGAGTAGTTCCGAGGTTGCGGGCCTGTTCAATCCAGCGTCCTACGCGGAATTCACTTCTGGTGCCTAACAGACGGTTTTGTGTCAGCAAGATATTCAGAAACTCTTGTGAGTGAGCTGCAAAGCTCTTTTTGTCGAAACTCTTGAAGTCGGCAATGGTCTGGTTGTAGACGATGCGTCCTCTGTCGGAGAGTGACTGACGGACGATGTCTACCAGGTCGTATTCAAAGTTGTTGTTGCCTTTGTATTTGTCGGCTACCTCTAGCATCAGGCGGGCTGCCGCTTCTGTGCTGGTCGGGTCATAATAGTTCTGCATCTTGGACCAGCTGGATGCCTGGAAGTTATTCAGTCCGGGACGGCCGCAGAAAATGGATTCGTGAGGGCCTTGCTGGTTGTTGCCGAAGGGGCAATTGTAGATACCGTTGGCCAGTATGCTCCATGCCTTTGCGATGGTTTCATCGTATGAACCGTAGCGTGCACTGATATACTCTTTCAGCCATTCTTCTTTAGTGAATTTTTCCGGGCGCCAAGGCAGTTCACACATCAGTTCGAACATCACCGGATTGTTTTCACTGCCTTCCATGGTCAGACCGATACCTTTCAGATGGGCGGCTAATGGATTGTTTTTGGTAAGGTAGAAATTGTTCAGCAACTGGTCCATACGTCCGTGCAAACCCACGTTGCCTCCGAAGTTCTCTATCATACAGAACAGCCAGTCGTGCTGCTCATAACCCTTTTCACGTTTCCAGATAGAAGGAATACCCCACATCGGACGGCATTCGCTGAACAAGTCCAGAATCAGAATGTCACCGTTGTTCAGGTTCTTAATCATTTCCGGGCGCGGGTTTTCCGTCCATCCTTGAATCACCCATGTAGCCTTCGGATTGACATCTTTCATTGCTTTAAGTACGGCCTTTCCGGCTGCGTCAAAATCTACGCTTCCTGCATCTTCAAGTTCATGGAACGGGTCCATGGAGTAATAATTGGCTTTACCGAACAACTTTTCCAATTCCTTATAATATAAAGAAGCGATTTCATTGAAGCGTGAGTCAGTTGGAAGCAGGAAAGCCGGACGGGTAAATCCGTTCCACAATGCGGGTTCGGTTACGTTCAATCCCAGTTTTTATTGGCATCGTGAGGTACCATACCTGAATAACCCGGGAATACCGGTTCGATGCCATATTCGCGCATACGTTTCAGAATTTTCTTCTGCAGTGCTTCCTGCTGTGTGTACCAGCTGTCCGGATTGGGACCGCCCCATCCTTCCAGGTTGTTCATGGCCCACCATGCTAAGAAAGCAGGTCCTGCAATGAATTTATTGATTTCTTCTTTCGTATAACCTAATTTTTCGAGCATGTTTTTCCACACGCATTCCTGACCGACTACTGCCAGCGGCAAGTTGATTCCGTGCAGTGCCATCCAGTCGATTTCCTTTTCCCAGCGTTTCCAGTCCCAGAAAGCCATGGTATAGGAATAAGTGCAATAGTTGAAATCGTATCGTAAGGAGAGGTTGGTTTCCTTGCGTACCGGAGTAGAAACTTTCGGTAAGCTTTCCGGCAGTTCGGCAGTCATGCCGTTCCATGAAAGATGAATGCCTGCGTAATATTTCAGGTACCAGTTTAAGCCGGTAGCGATGTTTACGTAGTTGTTTCCCCGAATAACTACTTTGTCACCTTTCTGGTCGAGTTCAAAAAAATCGGATTGCCCTTTTTTTTACTTGTATAATGAATTTCTTGGAAGCTCCCGGATCAATTCTTTCCAAGAGTCCGTTTACAGGATTACTCCATAATTGTGCAAAAGGAATGCAAAGACATGCTAATAGGATAAGTAGAAATTGCTTGGTTTTCATAATAATTATTTTTAAGTATCACAAAAATCATGTTTTATCGGGAATTTGAGGAGGAAAATAGTGAAGAAAAGGGAGAAAATAGTGCATTGTGGTTTTTACGCCTTTAAATTGACCTATGTCAAGACACTCTCCGCGCTAAAATGTTGTAATTTTGTCACGTTTTTTAGAGAGTTAGTACGTGGAACAGGCAATTCAACAAACAGGTATCCGGAAAGGCTTGACGAAGCTCGTGATTCCTATCTTTATCGAGACCTTATTGATTATGATGTTAGGTGCTGTCGACACCGTTATGCTGAGTCAGTATTCCGATGAAAGTGTGGCAGCAGTAGGGGTGGTGAACCAGATTGTGATGTTTGCTTTCCTTATTTTTGAGGTAATCAATATCGGTACTTCTGTGCTGTGTTCGCAGTACCTGGGAGCAGGGATGAGGAACAAGATGGTGCAGGTGGTCGGGGTATCTTTATTGCTGAACCTGGTCGTGGGACTGGTGGTCAGTGCCATTTGCACTATGGAGCAGCTACATTATTGGGATGGATGGGACTTCGTCCGGAACTGCTGAAATATGGTATCGGTTACATGGAGATTGTAGGTGCGTTTGCTTTCTTTCAGGCTATCTCGCTGACCATTTCCGCGTCCTTGCGCAGTGCCAACAAAGCCATTTACCCCATGCTGGTCACGGTGCTGGTCAATGTGATGAACATCATCGGAAACTATTCCCTGATTTTCGGTAAGTTCGGCCTGCCTGCCATGGGAGCAGAAGGAGCGGCCATATCTACCTCCATAGCCCGTGGTGTGAGCATGATTGTCTTGTTTGTCATTCTCTTCAGAAAACATATTCCGTCTTTCCCGATGGCTCTGTTCCGTCCTTTCCCTTGGATAGAACTGAAAAACCTGTTGAAGGTGGGAATCCCTTCTGCCGGGGAGAATATGTCGTACAGTTTTTCGCAGGTGGTCATCACCTATTTAATCAATATTTTGGGAAATGATTCGCTGGCCACACGAACCTATACGGTGAATACCACCATGTTTGTCTATCTCTTTGCCATCGCTATGGCACAAGGAGGAGCCATCAGTATCGGTCATCTGGTGGGGCAGAAGCGAATACGTGCGGCCTACCTGTTGGGAAAGTACGTCATGCGTTTGTCTATTTTAGTATCGCTGGGACTTTCGTGCATCTGGGCCATATTCGGTCATACAATCTTCAGTATGCTGACGGACAACGAGAATATTATCCGGTTGGGAGTGACCATTCTCATTGTCGATGTCATCGTAGAGATAGGGCGTGCCGTAAATATCTATGCCACGAATGCCCTCCGTTCGACTGGTGATGTGAATTTCCCGTTCTATGTCGGCTTGATTGTGCAGTGGACGGTCTCTGTCGGACTCAGCTATCTGTTCGGTATTCATCTGGGTTGGGGACTGGTCGGTATGTGGTGTGCCTTCCTGCTCGACGAGAACATCCGTGCCTTTATCTTTGTGAAACGGTGGAACAGCCTGAAATGGGCGAAAAAAGGTTTTGTGAAGTAAAAGCTACATGTCCGATTGAATCAGGCAGAAATAGAACAGGATGATGCAGATAATGTCGATGGTAAGTGCAATGGCCGACCAGCGCAGAAACTGCTTGTTCTTCTTGACGGCTCCGTAGATGATTCCTAAATGGCGGACAGGAATACACCGGCTACGATGCCAAACAAACCTTGTACGGCCACTCCCAGCAATACAAGGATTCCCATGGTGATAAGAATGTTGTTTTTCATGTCGGTTCAGGTTTTGTAATGAAAAAGGGAGCACGAAGCTCCCCGTATGATGTTTTTATAAGCTGGCCTTGATGGCGTGAATAACGGCCGAGGTAAATCCGTCGTGCTCCAGCGAGTTGATACCCTTGATGGTAATTCCTCCCGGAGTAGTCACTTTCTCGATTTCTGTGGCCGGATGCGCATTTTCGTTGTTCAGCAAAAGCTTGGCTGCCCCTTCCAGGGTTTGTGCCAGCATGGTCTGTGCATCGTGTGGCTTGATACCCAGTTCTACTCCTGCCTGCATGGCAGCTTGTACGTATTTCAGTACGTAGGCAATGCCACAGGAAGTCAGTGAGGTGGCAGCTGCGAATTGTTTCTCCTCAATCAGCATGGAACGTCCCATCTCGTTAAAGAGTGCAGTCAGGGAAGTGATCTGTTCTTCCGATGCATTGCGTGCGGCAATCAGTGTCATACTGGCTCCTTCTGAAATGGCCGTGTTAGGAATGACGCGGAACATCGGCATTTCCGGGTCTACAAAATGTGCCAGGTCTTCAAAAGTCAGTCCTGCTGCCACCGATACCAGAATCTGTGGTCCTCTTAATCTCAGCGGCTTCAGCACTTCTTCCACTTTCCACGGCTTGACGGCAATAATGATAATGTCCGCATCTTCTGCCGCTTCTTTATTGGAATGCGTTACGTGAATGGCAGGAAATTCCGCTTTCAGTGCGTTCAGTTTACCGGCACTGGGGTTCGATACCGAAATTTCTTGTGCCTGAATATAATGTCCGTTGGCCAGTCCACGGGCAATGGCACCTCCCATGTTTCCGGCTCCGATGATTGCTACTTTCATATCTTTCAAGTTTGAGTTCTTTATTCGCAAAGTTATAATTTAAAATGAGAGTTGGGCTATATAATGGAATTTTATTTTGGTATTCAATTTACAGAAATTGATAAGTTTTGTTGCTATAAAAAGAATGTGCTGATTTACAGTTCCTTTATCGTTGCCAGTACTTCCTTGCCAGTACTCCAGTACTGACGGGGAAGTACTGAAGTACTACTATGGAAGTACTGGAGTACTTTCAAGAAAGTACTGAGGTTTGGAGGATGATTTGGAAAAACTTGGATAAAAAAGTATTAATTGTAATGAAGATAGATGTACTATCTTTGTGAAAAAGAATATGATATTATGAGAAACGTGCAATTTTAACTTTCTGTTTTGAGAACACTCTTCCTCATATCATTTTTGTAGAAATGGCGACTTAAAAAATAGAGTAAGATGAAAAATGGATTGTGAGTGCCTGTCTGCTGATGATGCAGGCTGGAGCATGGGGCAAGATTACATTGCCCGACATTGTGAGTGACAATATGGTATTGCAACAGCAGACTGAGGCTTGTCTGTGGGGAAAGGCAAAAGCTGAAGTGTACAATAATTTGCAGATAAAGGTGACTTGCGACAAGGTAGCACAGCCTGTTGCCGTACGCTATTGCTTCCGTGACTTTCAGCCGGGTAATGTGGCCAACTTGCGTGAATTGCCCTTGTATCCGTTCCGTACGGATAATTGGGAATAAGCAGATTCTTCTCATATAATAAAGCCGGGCTTGCCATGTGGGTGGCAAGTCCGGCTATTATTGTGTGTATGTATGGTGAAATTTATTTTACTTCTTCCAGATACAATACTCGGCTGGCATAATCATTCAATTTATGATAGTCTACCTGATGAGTATAAGGAATTTCCAGGCCGTTTTCCATCAGGAATGCTCCACTGTAGACTTTCCCTTCAAAGGGCAACGGCTGATTGTCAGTCCGGTTCAACTCTGTGATACGGTAAGTCTTGTCGGGATGAAGTCCGGCCATTGTTACACGCGGTAAGTGCTGATTGACAAAATGTTCTGTTTTCCACCAGTAGAATACAGCCTTGTCTTTTTCCAGACTGGTATACATTAAGGAGGCTACTCCCAGATGGTCGTATGGAGAAATAAGGCGATAAATATCTCCTAACTGAACTACCGGACGGATTTTCTTGTAATCGGCTATTGCTTTGCGGCACAGTTCTTTTTCTTCATCGGTCATGTTTTTAGGCTGGATTTCCATTCCTAATCGTCCACTCATAGCTACATCGATGCGGTATTTAAGTGGAACGGTGCGGAAAGTCTGGTGGTTGGGAGCCGCACTGATGTGCGAAGCCATGGCAATGGCAGGGAAGAAGTAAGATGTTCCCCATTGCATGTAGATGCGTTGCAGTGCATCCGTGTTGTCGCTCACCCAAAATTCATCAAAGTAAGGAAGATAGCCATAGTTGGCACGACCGCCTCCGCTGGCACAAGCCTGAATCACTAAGTCCGGATATTTGGCACGGATACGCTGGCATACACTCTCGAATCCTTTGTGATATTCTATGTACATGTGGCTTTGTTTGTCAGCTGTCAGGTAGTTGGAGCCGTGATTCATAATGGCCATGTTGGCATCCCATTTAATGTAAGCGATGTCGGGGTACTGTGTCATCAAGTCGTCAACAACCTTGAAAACGAAATCCTGTACCTCCGGATTTGCCAAATCAAGTACGACCTGAGTACCTCCACGTCCAAGAACCGGATCACGCTGAGGAGCTTTCAGTATCCATTCAGGATGTTTTTCATACAATTCGCTGATAGTGTTTGCCATTTCCGGTTCTATCCAGATGCCAAACTTGATGCCATGTTTCTTTGCATCCCTTATCAATCCTTCAATACCTTCCGGAAGCTTGTTTTTGTCTGTTACCCAATCACCCAGCGAAGAGCTGTCGTTCTTACGTGGATATTTGTCGCCAAACCATCCGTCGTCCATCACGAAAAGCTCGCCTCCCATTGAAGCAATGTCGCTCATCATCTGGTCCATTCCTTTCTGGTTGATGTCGAAATACACACCTTCCCAGCTGTTCAATAAAATATCACGAACCACATTGCCATGAGCCAGTTTGTAAGTACGTCCCCATTTGTGGAAATTACGGCTTGCGCCGCTCAGCCCTTTGTCGCTGTAAGTCAGGGCTACGGCAGGCGTGCGGAATACTTCTTTTTTAGGAAGCATGTATGAGGAGTTTTCTTCGTTGATGCCGGCATAGAACTGATGATAATCGCTGTCGTCGGTATCAATTTTCAGTTTGTAGTTGCCTGTGTAGCAAAGGGCGGCTCCAATGACTCTTCCTGTATTTTCCTGTGGTTTTCCATCGAGTGAGAACATCACTTCTGCATGTGAGGTATGTGAATTGCGTACCCCATCTTTATTTTTAATTACGGTCATTCCCGGCTGTAGCGGTTCTTGTGTCAGTTGTCCTTCGTTTGCCCATGAACCAGACAGGTGTGAAAGCCATACATTTCCTCTGCGAATGGGTAAGTAGGCAGAAGAGAACTGGCTCAGATATACCGGTTTCTTTTCTGTGTGGCTTATCTCCGTCCAAGTTTCTATCATGTCTACATCCTGATATGCTTTGTAGTGCACGTCGACATAGAACGGATATACTTTGTCTTTCAGGTGGACAGTCGTTAATGTAGACTGCTTCTCCTGATTGGTGCTTACACTTACCACCTCCATTTGTGTAGACATGTTGCCGTCGGCGTGTTTTACAGAAAGAGCAGCTTCTCCCGGACAATTCATTCCATATACGGGGTAAGCCGTATGGTTACAATTAGATGCTTCATTGATGTGTTGCAAGTCTGTTTCACTCAGTTTGCTTCCATAGTAAAGATACTTTAGCTCACCTCCATTGGGCGCATTCAGTACGAGCGATGTGTTAGGGGTAGAAATACAAATGTGCTGTGCCATTGCATTTCCGGCCAAGAAAGAAAGGCCTGCTAAAAGATAAAGTTTGCTTTTTGCACTCATGCTTTTCAGTTTTGATAATAGATTTTGTTTAATTATTTATTTGTCTGCAAAATAGGTGTTGTTTTGTGATAAAACTGATATGTTTTTATCTTATTTTTGTGGAAAACAGAAAAATAGAGAATGAGACGCTTTTTTCTGAGAATAATAACTTTTTAATTATGGCCTTATTTTGTTCCTTTTTTAAACGTACTGCTATGGAAAAGTTGTTGAATGAGAATTTTATTACGAGAAATAACTCCTCTTTCAGATAAAGATTTGCTTTATATGCCGATCGCATAAGAAGAGTTACATATCCTATGCATTGTCACCGTGAGTTTGAACTGAACTTTGTGGAGCATGCACCTGGAGTGCGTCGTGTAGTCGGGGATTCGGCTGAAGTGATAGGTGATTATGATTTGGTATTAATTACGAGCCCTGATTTGGAACATGTGTGGGAACAAAATACGTGTACCTCAGAAAATATCCGGGAAATAACTATTCAGTTTGTTCCTTCTTTTATGAACGGCTGGTGGAAACAAATCAGTTTGATATGATTCGTAAAATGCTGGATAAAGCACAGTATGGGCTTTGTTTTCCCATGGATGCCATGATGAAAGTATACTCATTGATTGACAAGCTTCCCGAGATGAAAGGGTTTTATGCCGTGGTACATTTCCTGACCTTGCTTTATGAACTTTCTTTGTTTACTGACCAGGCGCGTACTCTTTCAAGTTCTTCGTTTGCCAAAATAGAGGTGCATTCAGACAGTAGGCGTGTACAAAGAGTACAAGACTATATAGGAAAGCATTATCAAGAGGAAATAAAGCTGAAACAGCTGGCTGATATGGTAGGTATGACCGAAGTATCTTTCAGCCGTTTCTTTAAGTTGCGTACAGGTAAGAATTTGTCAGATTACATTATTGATTTGCGGTTGGGCTATGCCACGCGTTTGCTTGTTGATTCAACGATGGCAGTAGCTGAAATCTGTTATGAGTGTGGCTTTAATAATTTATCTAATTTCAATCGCATATTTAAAAAGAAGAAAGGATGTTCTCCAAAAGAGTTTAGAGATAATTACAGAAAGAAACGTACCATTATTTAATAGTATAATATAGAATTAAGGAAGGCCCTCTTTTTTATCAGGTATTGAGAAAAGAGGGCCATTTTTCTGTTTAGATGGGGAATAAATGAAACTCAATCAGTATATGATAAAATTATATCATTTTTATCAGTGCTTATCGGCTAATTTTGCAGCGTTGAAATAAAATCTAATAAGTATGCAGAAAACGAATTTCTTTTCTATTTGCCTCGGAGTTGTGTGAATATTTTGTTTTGCATGTAAGCGAATGAAGAATATATAATAGAAAGTTTGAATACACACATTTTCATGAAGGGACAGAATCCGGTTGATGATTGTGCAGGGTAGAAGGAGAGAAGGAACAGTCGGTGATTTGTTTATACAAGTGATAGATAAAATTGTATCATTATTACAATACGATTGTTTCTACCTTTGTGGTTGTAAGAAATTTGTAATATAAAGCGACTTTTAATCTGATATTATGTAGAGAGGATTCCGTTTGTTGGCTTTTCGCATATATCTATTGATGAAGAATTATTAATCATACAAGTGATACACTATGAATAAAAATGTAAAAAGATGTGCGCTGGTTGCTGGTGCATTTGCCATGGCTTCTATGGGAAATGTGTATCAGGTGCAGGCTTCTGAACTTCACGCATCGGAAGTGTTGCAGCAAGCGAAAAGGCAGATCAAAGGAAAAGTAGTTGATGCTGCCGGTGAAACTGTGATTGGAGCGAATGTTCTGGAAAAAGGAACAACTAATGGGGTAATTACGGATATTGATGGTAATTTTGTGTTAAATGTTTCTTCTGGAGCTACACTGGAGATTTCTTATATAGGTTATGTAACACAAACCATAAAGGTCACAAACCAGACATCTTTACATATTGTATTGAAAGAAGATTCCGAGACTTTGGATGAAGTGGTGGTAGTGGGTTATGGAACCATGAAGAAAAGTGACTTGTCTGGTGCTTCTGTATCAGTGGGGGAAGATGCGATAAAAGGTTCTGTAATTACCAACCTGGACCAGTCTTTACAGGGACGTGCAGCGGGTGTTTCTGCCGTAAGTACTTCAGGAGCTCCGGGTTCTTCGTCTTCTATCCGTGTGCGTGGACAAGCTACCATTAATTCCAATGCGGAACCTCTATATGTGATTGACGGAGTAATTGTACAAGGAGGAGGCGCCTCAGGGGCTGATTTTGGTCTGGGAGATGCTTTAGGTAATGGTTCTGTATCTACCATTTCTCCGCTTTCTACCATTAACCCTGCCGATATTGTCTCAATGGAAATTTTGAAGGATGCTTCGGCAACCGCGATTTATGGAGCGCAAGGAGCAAATGGAGTGATATTGATTACGACTAAACGAGGTAAGGCTGGTGAGGCTAAATTTACGTATGATGGCATGCTGGCTGTACAGAGACAGACCAAACGGCTGGATATGATGAACTTGCGTGAGTTTGCTAATTATTACAATGAATTTGTGCAAGTGGGCGAATTGGATGTGAACGGGTATTATGCCGATCCTTCCATCTTGGGTAAAGGAACGAACTGGCAGGATGCGGTTTTCCAGACTGCATTGCAACACCAGCATCAGGTTTCTGCTGAAGGAGGTACGGAAAAGATTAAATATTATGTTTCCGCTTCTTATATGGATCAGGATGGTACGTTAATCGGATCCAACTTTAACCGTTATTCTTTCCGTGTGAATTTGGACTCTCAGTTGAAAAGCTGGTTGAAACTAGGATTAAGTGCTACCTATTCATCTACGGACGAAGATTTGAAACTGGCAGATGGTGAACAGGGTATTATTAATTATTCATTGAAAACTGTCCCCGATATTCCTATTTATGATATTGACGGAAATTATGCGACCATTGTGCGTGAAGGTTACACGAATCCGAACCCGATTGCAATGGCTATGATGGACCAGGTACTGCTGAACCGCCAGAAGTTGACAGGTAATATCTTCTTTGAGGTTACCCCAATAAAAGAATCTGGTGTGGCATGCGGAACTGGGCTATGATATTAGTGCTTCGAGAGGTGAACGTTATAAACCTATGGTGGACTTTGGTAGTTGGAAGCGCGACAGTAACTATAGTAGTATTCAGAAGAACAGCAGTACATTCTGGCAACTCAAGAATTATGTTACGTATAGCGGTATGATAGACAAGCATAATTTTACGGCCATGCTGGGACAGGAATGTTGGGCGTCTAATTATGATAATATCAGCGTAACCAATACCAGTTTGCCTTCTGATGCCGTGCATAATCCGGCTTTAGGTACCGCTACTCCGGTAATTGGCTCTGGGTTTGGCAGTTCAGCCATGGCATCGTTCTTCACTCGTCTGACTTATAATTACGATAACCGTTATTACGGAACTTACACTTACCGTTACGATGGCTCTTCAAACTTTGGCCCGGATAACCGTTGGGCAGGCTTCCATGCACTTGCTGGTTCGTGGCGTTTTTCAAATGAAGAATTCTTTAAGCCTTTGTCTGGTGTAATTAGTAATGGTAAATTACGTTTAGGCTGGGGACAGACCGGTAATGCAAATATTGGAGGATATTTGTGGGGAACTTCTATCGTGAAAATGAGTTCAAGTCTCGGAACGGGATATCGTCCGAAAAATATTCCGAATACCGGCATCAAGTGGGAATCTCAGGAACAGTGGAATGTAGGACTGGACTTGGGATTCATTCAGGACCGTATTAATTTGGTTGTAGACTGGTATAAAAAGGTTTCAAATGACATGTTGATGGCTTTGCAGTTACCTTCTTATATGGGAACTCAGGGGAATACCAGCAGCCGTTTGGATCCTCCTTATGGTAACTATGGTAGTATTGAGAATGCCGGTGTGGAAATTTCACTCAACACGCATCCGTTAATTGGAAAGTTCCAGTGGGATTCTGATTTCCAGATTTCATTCAATAAGAATAAATTAAAGGCATTGAGTGGAACGGCCAATGCACAAATTGTTGGCTATGGACAATGGAATGACGTAGTTAGTGTGTCCAATGTAGGTGAGTCATTGTATAATTTCTATGGTTATGTATGTGATGGAGTTTATCAGGATTATGAAGACCTGCAGAAATCTCCGAAACCAGAGCAGTATCCGTCAAACGGAGTGTTCAACCGAAAGAATACAGTTTGGGTAGGTGACATCAAATATAAGGATATTAGTGGCCCGGATGGAAACCTGATGGAATCATTAATGAATATGATAAGACGAACCTGGGCTCTCCGATGCCGAAATTTACTTTTGGATGGACCAATACATTCCGTTACAAGGATTTTGACTTGTCGATTTTTTATTAATGGTTCTTATGGAAATAAGGTAATGAATTATTTGGGCATGCAGCTTACTCACATGAATTCTGCATGGGAAAATCAGTTGAACTCGGTAACGGGTCGTGCCAGACTGGAACCGATTGATCCGGATAAAGTTTATCCTGCCGGTCAGTATTGGTATGATGATGTGACTAATGTGCGTGTCTCTAATCCGGAAGCTGTTATTCCTCGTGCTTCTATTCAGGACCCGAACGACAATGACCGTATCAGCGACCGTTATGTGGAAGATGGCTCTTACATCCGTTTGAAGAATATCACACTGGGTTATACTTTCCCGAGTAAATTAATCAAGAAGTTCGGCATTAATAACTTGCGGCTTTATGCGAATATTCAGAACTTATTGACAATTACAGGATATGATGGTTACGATCCTGAAATCGGAGCCAGTACGCAAAGTACTAATGTGTACGGATTGGATTACGGACGTTATCCGTCGCCTACTGTTTATTCATTCGGACTGAATGTTTCTTTCTAACCTGTTAAATTTGACTGTATATGAAAATCAAGAATATTAAATATGTGGCTTTGGCTGCGGTCTTTGGTATGGGAGCAACTTCTTGTGATGATTTTCTGGATCGACCGACTGAAGACAATTATAATCAATCTAATTTCTACCAGAATGATACCCAGTGTGTGCAGGGAGTAAATTTCTTGTATAACTCTCCATGGTATGATTTCCAGCGTGGTTTCTTTAAAGTGGGTGAAGTGATGTCTGGTAATTATTATTGGGGGAAAAGTCCTTATCTGGATTTTACAGTGAATGGAACGGACCAGGATCTGGTCAATATGTCTTATTCTTTGTGGTCTGTCATTGCTTATTGTAATACGGTATACAAGACTCTGCAAACAGCTAACTGTTCTGAGAATGTCAGAAGACAGTGTATGGCTGAATGTTTGTCTTGGAAGGCTATGGCTTACTTCTATCTGCACGTACTTTCGGGGCTGTACCTATCGTACACGATAATTCCAAAGAACTGGCAGATGGAACTTATAATGACAAAAAGAAGGTCATGCTGGCTGATGTCTATGAATATATTGTCATGACATTGGAGAAAGCAATGGAATTGTTTAAAGATGAGGATGGAAATGTCATGAAAGGTGATGCCGGACGTATAGATTATTATGGAGCTGAAGGATTGCTGGCAAAGGTTTATTTGACAAAGTCAGGCGTAGGTCAAAACGGTATGCGTGATGAGGCGGCTTTGAATAAAGCTAAGGAATTGGCAGAAGATGTGATTGATAATTCAGGTCGCAAACTGATGGAAAACTATGCCGATATATTCCGTTTGCAGAATAATAACTGTGAAGAAAGTCTGATTGGCTGGCGTTGGGATGCGGCAAGCGGTCAGTACACGGCGCAGAATACATTACAGTCGGACTTGGCCATGGTGGGATTTGATGAATTTGGAGATAACTGGGGTGGTTATAATGGTCCTTCCATTGACTTACAGCTGGCTTTTGGAGTTACTCCGGATCAGAATCCGAAGGACCGCGACAAATCGGTTATTGATACTCGTCGTAAAGCAACCATGATGATGGCGGGCGATAAATATGAATATTTCTGGCAGGATAAGGGAGGCTTCGATTATATCAACTTCATCTATGATAAGGATGGTTATGGTAAAGGCGGCCCCGGAGAATTGCAGAGTCCGACAGGAGCCAATGAGGTGAAGCATTTGTATGGCAATGCAAATGACCACATGAAGGGGCTGGGGGTATCGGCTGCAAGTATGTCCAGTAGCTTGAGTACTCATTTATTGCGTTTGGCTGATGTATATCTGATTTATGTAGAAGCTGTAATTGGAAATCAGGGTTCAACCACGAACGAAAAGGCAAGGGATGTATTCTGGCAAGTACGTCATCGTGCGGTAAGTGAATATAAATTGCCAGCTTCTGTTTCTTGGGAAGATGTATGGAAGGAACGTCGTCTGGAACTGGCTTGTGAGGGAGACCGTTGGTATGATTTTGTACGTTTGTCTTATTATGATTCATCAAGAGCGATTAATGAACTTGTAAACCAGAAGCGTGATGTGTACGACAACTTGAATACGTTGTATAAATCCTATTATGAATCCGGACAGACGACTTGGAATGCTACTTCAGACCAGCATTATACCAATAATCCAAAGGTACCTAATGTGACAAAGGAAAGTTTTACATTGCCGTTCCCCTCTGAGGATGTGGTATTTAATCCTAATTTGATGGAAGATCCCGTACATGTGGATGTGCGTACGGAGTATAGTTATTAATCTTTTAAATGATGCATAAAATGAAAACAAGATATATCAATTGGTTCTTTGTGGCAGCATTGGCTATGATGGGTTGTCTTATGACTGCCTGTGAAGATCAGCCGGATAAATATGAAATTGCAGACGGAGTTCCTACTTTGAAATATGTGCGCTCTCCATTGCCGGAAGAAGCCGATTCATTACTTGTGGGTGCTTATCTGGGAAATACGGTTTGCCTGGTAGGTGATAACTTGCGTAGTATCTATGAACTTTATTTCAATGATCAGAAAGCTACCTTGAATACAAGTTATATGACCGACCATACCATTTTGGTGGACATCCCTAAAAACATACCGGAAGAAGTGACCAATAAAATCTATATGGTTACCAAGTCTGGGGCAAAGGTGGATTTTGATTTTAGTGTGATGGTTCCTGCACCGGTGGTTAATTCTATGAGTTGTGAATATGCTCCGGCCGGAAGTGAAGCCGTATTGTATGGTGATTATTTTGTAGATGATCCGAATATTCCTTTGACTATTTCCATGCCTGGAGATATTACTGTGGAAGGGGAGCAGATTACAAGTATCACGAAAACAGCTATCAAATTTATAGTACCTGAGGGAGCGGTGCAAGGAAATATTCGTGTGAAGTCTATTTACGGAACCGGACAATCTGTTTTCCAGTATAAGGATACACGTAATATTCTGTTTGATTGGGATGGAAAATATGAAGGTGCTTTGGCCGCAGGAAATTCCTGGAATGGTGACAATGAAAAGAAAGGACAGATTCTTGCTTCTGTTCCTTCTGTGGATGAAAACTATATGGTGATGGGGCCTGCCACCCTTTCTGGTGGACAATGGCAAACTCCAGGAGAGTATCTGATGATGTATTGGCCTGATCCGAATGCAACGGAAGGTTGTGTACCTCTTTATAATTTACCTCAGTTTAAGAAAATGCTGGAAGATTATAAGATTGAGGAATTAGCATTGAAATTTGAAGTATATGTTCCGACTTCTAATCCATGGATGGCTGAAGGCATGCAAATTCGATTTACTTCATTGGATGAAGTTTCTATGAGTAACCAGACACAGGATTACATCTGGAATGATGATGAAAGTCATGAAGAAGGAAAGGCTCCTCGTGGCGTTTGGGTTCCTTGGGAAGAAACTGGTTCATACGATACAAACAATCAGTGGGTTACAGTTACACTCAAAATGTCAGAATTTAATAAGTTAGTTTCTGGACTAGCCAGTGATACAGAATTTACTCAGGACAGATTCGCCGGTTTAAGCATCTTCCTGCGTGGAGGTGGAGTTGATGGTAAAGAATGTGAACCGATTATTTGCATAGACAATATTCGGGTGGTTCCGGTTGAATAATATTTAAAGACTTAGACGTATGAATAAAATATATAAGTTTTCAGCATGGTGGATGGCTTGCCTCGTTCTGTTGAGCTCTTTGACATTCACCGCTTGTGATACCAATGATTTGGATACCAATCAGTATAAGGGAGGTATCAGTCTGAACGTATTTGGGCCGAGCCCAGTGTTACGTGGTGGTGAGTTGCGATTCCTTGGTTGCGGACTGGATCAGGTTGCGTCAGTATTGATTCCCGGTTGCGATGCCATTACGGATATACAGCTTATCAGCGCGGAAGAAATCCGGGTGATTGTGCCTCAAACGGCTTTGCCCGGGGTATGTGACTTTGATGCTCCGTAATGGAGAAAGTATTGTTACCAAGACTCAGTTGACTTATTCCGAGCCTGTTTCGATAGAAAGTTTCTCTCCGGAAAGTGTAAGACCTGGTGATGTGTTGACTATTAAAGGGGAGTATCTTAATTTGATGAGTCAGGTTATTTTTGCAAAGGATGTGATTGTGTCTGATGAAATGGTTGTGGAAGGAGAAGAAGGAACAACTGAGAGTGTGAACAGATTCTTAAAACATACGCGGAATGAGATTCAAGTGCGTGTACCTGAAGAAGCCCAAAGTGGGAAAATTATTCTTTCTGACGGGGCAGAAATACCTAACAGACTTTATTCAGAAGTAGAACTGCAGGTGGTATTGCCTTCTGTTGCGGAAGTGGCAGACTATAACAATATTAAGCCAGGAGCAACACTGACCGTGACAGGTGAAAACTTTGATTTGGTAAAAGAAGTCAGGATGGAGAACGGAGGAACAATGCTGTTTACATATTCTGCTGAGCAGAAAGCCTTGACCTTTACAATTCCTCGCGGTGCTGTCAATGGTCCAATCTATGTGGTTCCAGCTTCTGGCGTTTTGGTGCAGGTAGCTGAAATAAAGATGGCTACTCCTGAAGACGTGAAAGCTCAGGAAACGGAAATTACAGCCGGAAAAGAACTGACTTTGACGGGAAAGAATATGGACATGATTGCTGCCGTATTGTTCCCTGGGGTGGAAAAAGCGGTGGAGCCTACTTCTTTATCTGAAACGGAAGTGAAGGTTGTGGTACCAGGAGAAGCTCAAAGTGGAATGATTCAATTGGTATTGACAAGTGGGGAAACGATTTCCAGTCTGGAACTGACTGTTACTGCACCTAAATATTGTCACATCGCAGACGAGAACGTTTTGAAGACGAATGATTATTTTGTCGGAGAGGACATGGTGGTAGATGTTGTGAATATTGGAGAATTAGCAGAGGTTCGGGTTGCCGGTGCGAAAGTAAATTACACCTCTAGCGGTAGTCAGTTGACAATCCCAGTACCGGAAACAGCTGGACATGATTCTTCTGTCGAGCTGATTTCTAAAGATGGAACTTGCAAGAAATATACTGTTTCGTTTACAAAGGTTATCTGGGAAGGTTCGTCTGATATTGGAAACTGGGGTGGTAATCAAGCTCTTGGATGGGATGGATATGATTGGAGCTCTGTACAGCCTGGTACTATTATAACCGTTTATTATACCTTGAACACAGGTACGACCGACTGGCAGATTCGATTGGGAGGTTGTGCTATTGGATGGAAAGAATTGCCGAATATTCCACCAGCCAGTCTTGAAGCAGGTTCTACTAAATTCTCAGCTGCATTGACCGAAGAGGATCTGGAGGTGCTAAGTCGTCGTAATCCAGATGACAACAATAAGATGTATGGTTTAGTGGTAACCGGTTGTAACTTTACAATGACCAAAGTAACTTTAAAATAAAGATTTTTAAATGAATATACGTATGAAAACAAATATAATGAAATGGATGTGGGCATTGGCAGCTCCTGTGGCTTTGATTGCCTGCAATACCGATGTGGAGCACGATGTGCCTGCTGTAGATGCTCCGGTACTGGTTTATGCCTCCTTGGCAGAAGGAGCCTCCGTGAAAGCCGGCGATTTTACATTGAAAATAGCTTATGATAAGAATGTATTCTTTTCTACAGCGGATACGACTCAAATCACCGTGACTAATGATGGGCATATCCGTAATGGAATAGTGTATGGTAAAAATGATACATTGACGTTGACTGTGAGTGCACCTTCAAGAGCTACAGACTATACGATAACTGTTCCGGAAGGCCTGGTAACTGGTCCTAACCAAATGCCTGCTCCTGCATTTTCATTAAACTTCAAAACACTGGATTTACATTCTAATCTGGTAATGGCCACATCATCGGAAGCAGAAAAATTGTATAAGTTCTTGATAGAAAACTATGGGAAGAAAACAATTTCCGGCATAATGGCGAATGTGGCATGGAATACGGATGAGGCTGAGCAAGTCAATACATGGACAGGGCATTACCCGGCTTTGAATACGTTTGATTATATGCATATTCGGTATTCTGGGCAAAACTGGATTGACTATTCTGATATTTCTCCGGTGACAAATTGGGCAAACGCAGGAGGTATCGTATCTTGCATGTGGCATTGGAATGTGCCTAAAAATACAGATAGTAATATTGATGATTATACGGCTACGTTGTCGGAAACTGTGTTTAATGCTCAAAAAACTACAGAAGAAGGGACATGGGAGAATAGTATTGTAAAAGCGGATTTGGAGAAAGTTGCCAACATGTTGAAAAAACTGAAGGAAGCGAAGGTTCCTGTGCTGTGGCGTCCGTTACACGAAGCGGCCGGTCAGTTCTTCTGGTGGGGAAAAGATGCGGAGAGTTTTAAAGCACTTTGGAAAATGATGTTCACCTATTTTAAAGAACAAGGTCTGGACAATTTGATTTGGGTATGGACTTCTGAAAATAAGGATGATGCAAACTGGTATCCTGGTGACGAATATGTGGATATTATCGGTCGTGACTTGTATGGAAAGACCGCGGAAGAATGTGCGGAAGAATTTAAGGCGTTGACAGCATTGTATGGTGACCGGATGATTGCCTTGACAGAGTGCGGATATTATGCAGATTCTAATGATGCAAGTAAAAATGCACCTATTGGAAATATAGAAGCACAGTGGAACAATGGAGCTGCATGGTCGTGGTTTATGCCATGGTATGGCAATGCGGGTGAAGGAACTGAAGCAAGACCTCATGCCGATAAGGCTTGGTGGGAAGCTGCATTCCAGTCAGAGAATGTATTGGATCGTGAGGCTGTGAAGGAAGCGATGAGTAAATTATGAGGTAATGAAGGGTAAAACTCTGTATGAGAAAGGTTTTACTTTCACATACAGAGTTTTCCAATTTTGGGAATAAGTAATTTTACTATCTGCTTTTGCTAAAATTGTATCAGAAAGGATGGAACGGAAAACCTACCTTTGTGCTATGTAATTTTAAAGCTGATTCTTATGAAAAATTCTTCAAAACTAATTTTAGGAATAACGATGTGTTTGACGATTGCTTGTGCAAATGGTAATAAAACTACTATTGAGACTGATAGTCCGGAAGCTCAGGCGATGTTAGATAAATTGAAAGCTATACCGCAGCAAAGACAATTCATGTTCGGACATCACGATGATCCGGTGTACGGCATTGGTTGGGAGTGGTGACTCTGCGCGGAGTGATGTGAAAAGTGTATGTGGTGATTATCCTGCTATGATGTCTTTTGATTTGGGACGTATTGAAATTTATGGGGATAAGAACCTGGATAATGTATCTCTAGACCGTATCCGGCAAGAAGTTGTGGCGCAATATGAACGCGGAGGAATGTCGTCTTTCAGCTGGCACGTGGATAATCCGGTGACGGGAAAAGATTCATGGGATGTGAGTGATTCAACAGTTGTGAAATCTGTACTGCCTGGAGGAGTGAATCATGATAAGTTTATGGGTTGGCTGGATAAAGTGGCCGATTATCTGAACTCAATACAAACTCCGGAAGGAGTAAAGGTACCAGTCCTGTTCCGTCCGTGGCATGAGCATACGGGCAGCTGGTTCTGGTGGGGACAAAATCTTTGCTCTACGGAAGATTATAAGGCACTTTTGGCGGATGACGTACGAACGTATGCAGGAAAAGGGAGCTACCCAGCTGCTGTATGCTTATTCTCCGGGGACGGAGCCTGAGGACTCTGTGGAGTATCTGGAGCGTTATCCGGGAGATGATATTATTGACTTGATAGGAGTAGATGCATATCAATTTGATAAAGATACTTATGTAAAGAGCCTGGATAATGCACTTGCTATTATGTCGCAGGTAAGTAAAGCACATAAAAAGGTGATGGCTGTAACCGAAACAGGTTATGAAACAATTCCTGATTCGGTATGGTGGACGCAAACCTTGATGCCGGTAATAGAGAAGTATCCGATAAGTTATGTACTGGTATGGAGAAATGCACGTGAAAAAGAAAATCATTATTATGCGCCTTATCCGGGACATCCGTCGGCAGATGATTTTCTGAACTTCTATGATGATTCACGCACATTATTTGCGGAAGATGTGAAAAATATGGAATGAAAAATATAAATTGATATGAGTACTTTTGAAGATAAGGTAAAAAGATTGTTTGCTCAGCATGAAGAGTTGATTACTCGGAAGAATGAGCCTGTTGAAACCACAAACGGGGTGTACACCCGTTATAAGTATCCGGTAGTAACCGCAGCCCATACGCCGATATTCTGGCGTTATGACCTGGATGAGAAGACCAATCCCTATTTGATGGAGCGTATCGGAATGAATGCAACTATGAATTCAGGAGCCATCAAATGGAATGGAAAGTATTTATTGGTAGTACGTGTGGAAGGGGCCGATCGTAAATCGTTTTTTGCGGTGGCTGAAAGTCCGAATGGAGTAGATAATTTCCGTTTTTGGGATTATCCTATTACTATGCCTGATGATGTGATTCCGGCTACAAATATTTATGATATGCGTCTGACAGCACATGAAGACGGCTGGATTTATGGTATCTTCTGTGCAGAACGTCATGACGATAATGCACCTGCCGGTGATTTGTCTTCTGCTACAGCTACTGCTGCCATTGCCCGTACGAAAGATCTGAAAACCTGGGAACGTTTGCCGGACTGAAGTCGAAGAGTCAGCAGCGTAACGTAGTGCTGCATCCGGAGTTTGTGAATGGAAATATGCTTTTTATACTCGTCCGCAAGATGGATTCATTGATGCCGGAAGCGGTGGAGGTATCGGCTGGGCTTTGGTAGACGATATTACGCATGCGGAAGTGACTGAAGAAAAGATTATTGACTGCCGCTATTATCATACGATCAAAGAAGTGAAGAACGGTGAAGGTCCTCATCCTATCAAGACTCCCAAAGGATGGCTGCATCTGGCACATGGTGTGCGTGGTTGTGCAGCTGGCTTGCGCTATGTGCTTTACATGTATATGACTTCATTGGAAGACCCCAGTAAGTTGATTGCTGCTCCGGGTGGTTATTTCATGGCTCCAGAAGGGGAAGAACGTATTGGTGATGTATCGAATGTGCTGTTTACCAATGGTTGGATTGCAGATGAAGATGGAAAGGTGTTCATTTATTATGCTTCCTCCGATACACGTATGCATGTGGCCGTTTCTACAATTGATAAGTTGGTAGATTATTGTATGAATACGCCACAGGATGGCTTGACTACTACAGCTTCGGTAGAAACACTGAAACAATTGATTGATAAGAACCTGAAATTGATGAAATAATAAAAAAGTAAGTACTGCTATGATAAAACGCACGGAAAAGATTGGCTACGGATTTGGGGATATGGCTTCCTCCATGTTCTGGAAGCTGTTTGGAGCCTATTTGATGATATTCTATACGGATGTATTCGGACTACCAGCGGCAATGGTGGGTACCATGTTTTTGGTGACACGTATCTGGGATTCAGTGTTCGACCCGATTGTGGGGGTAATTGCCGACCGTACTTCTAGTCGATGGGGGAAGTTTCGTCCGTATCTGCTATATCTTGCAGTTCCGTTTGGTTTGATAGGGGTACTTACTTTTTATACACCTCCTTTCGGTGATGCAGGGAAACTGGTGTATGCGTATATCACATATTCGTTGATGATGATGGTATATTCTGGCATTAACGTACCTTATGCTTCATTATTGGGAGTGATGAGTCCTAACCCATCGGAGCGGAATACGTTGTCTACCTATCGTATGATGTTTGCTTACTTGGGTAGTTTTATTGCTCTGTTGTTGTTCATGCCGATGGTGAATTGGTTTAGCGGGCATAGCAAGGAGTTGAGTGATCAGCAGTTTGGCTGGTTCATGGCCGTGGTGGTGATTGGAGTGATGTGTGCCCTGCTGTTTTTAGGCTGCTTTGCCTGGACAAGAGAACGAGTAAAGCCGATTAATGAGAAGAAAACTTCTTTGAAGGAAGATATTAGGGATTTGTTTCATAATAAGCCTTGGTGGATTTTGTTTGGAGCTGGAGTAGCGACATTGGTATTTAATTCTATTCGTGACGGAGCAGCGGTGTATTACTTCAAGTATTTTATTGTAGAAGATGAATATCGTACTGTTTCACTGATGGGAGTATCCTTCGTGTTGAGCGGTTTGTATCTTTCTGTGGGGCAGATTGCGAATATTGTAGGTGTAGTCCTGGCTGCTCCTATGAGTAATAAGATTGGAAAGAAAAAGACTTTTGCACTTTCTATGTTGGTTGCTTCGGTATTGAGTGTGATATTTTTCTGGTTTGACAAGGAGGATTTGACATTGATTTTTGTATTTCAATGTTTGATAAGTGTATGTGCCGGTAGTATTTTCCCGTTGCTCTGGTCAATGTATGCCGATTGTGCCGATTTCTCAGAACTGAAAACGGGAAATCGTGTACGGGATTGATTTTTAGTGCTTCATCCATGAGCCAGAAATTTGGATGGGCCATTGGTACGGCGGTTACCGGATGGCTGTTGTCTTTCTTTGGCTTTCAGGCTAATGCTGTACAGAGTGAAGAGGCTATTCATGGCATCAAAATGTTTTTAAGCTTGCTTCCAGCTGTGGCTGCATTTATTTCGATAGTTTTTATTGTCTTCTATCCGCTGGGAGAACAGAAGATGAAGGGTATAATGGAACAGTTAAACTTAAAGAGAGAATCAAAAGATGAAGAATGAGAAGATAAATCAGCTCTGCGTGGAGGTGAAGGCAGAACTGGAACAGAATATACTTCCGTTTTGGATGAAAAGGATGACCGACTGTGAACATGGTGGATTCTATGGGCGTATTACAGGAAAGGATGTATTGGAGGCATCTGCATCGAAGGGAGCCATCCTGAATGCACGTATCTTATGGACTTTCTCAGCTGCATACCGTCTGCTTCATAAAGAGGAGTATCTGGAAACGGCTACACGTGCCAAACGTTATTTGATTGATCATTTTTATGACACGGAGTATGGAGGTATTTATTGGGAACTGGATTGTGAAGGGAATCCACTTGATACCAAGAAGCAGATTTATGCCATTGGCTTTGCCATTTACGGGTTGAGTGAGTACGCACGTGCGACGGGAGATGCGGAAGCCTTGGATTATGCTTGTCAGTTGTTTGAGGTAATTGAAAAATATAGTTTTGATGCAGAAAAGAACGGCTACCTGGAAGCTTTGACGCGCGACTGGCGTCCGATAGAAGATATGCGTTTGAGTGATAAGGACGAGAATGAGAAGAAGACAATGAATACACACTTGCATATTCTGGAGCCTTATACAAATCTTTATCGTGTATGGAAAGATGAACGCCTGAAGAAGCAGGTTGTTAATCTGGTCAATTTGTTTTTAGAGAAGATATTGGATACAAAAACATATCACTTGAATTTGTTTTTTGAAGATGACTGGACCAATAAGTATCAGATAGTATCCTACGGGCATGATATTGAAGCTTCGTGGCTGATACATGAGGCGGCACTGGTGGTAGGTGAACAGGATTTGTTGAAAAAGGTGGAACCAGCTATTGTGAAAATTGCTGAGGCGGCAGATGAAGGTCTGAATCCGGATGGCAGTATGATTTACGAGAACTTTGTCAGCAAAAAGAAAATTGACAGTGAGCTGCACTGGTGGGTTCAAGCTGAAAATGTGGTAGGACATGTGAATCTTTTTCAGCATTTTGGCGATGAAGAAGCATTGCAAATCGCGTTGCGATGCTGGAACTTTATTCAAACGAAATTAGTGGATAAGTTGCATGGTGAATGGCATTGGAGTTTGTATGCGGATGGTACCGTCAATATGAAGGATGATAAGGCTGGCTTTTGGAAATGCCCTTATCATAACGGCCGTATGTGTATGGAGATTCTGGAACGTTTCTCCTGAACTTCTTTTGATTAAATTAAATTGCAAATAGAATATATCATGAAAAACTTTCGAAACTTGGCAATGGCTTCTATGGTGTGCGCTGGAAGTCTTGTAGGAATGGCACAGTCTTCTCCTGCTATTCCAGCTGATTCAGTGATTGAAGCACATATTCAGAGATGGCTGAAAAAGATGACACTTGAGGAGAAAGTGGGCCAAATGTGTGAAATAACAGTGGATGTTATAACCGATTTCCCCGGAAGTAAGGATGGTTTCAAACTGAGTGAGGCGATGCTGGATACGGTGATTGGTAAGTATAAAGTGGGATCTATCTTGAATGTGCCTTTGAGTGTAGCACAAAAAAAGGAGGTATGGGCTGCTGCAATCCGTCAAATTCAGGAGAAGTCGATGAAGGAGATCGGGATTCCCTGTATTTATGGAGTAGACCAGATTCATGGAACTACTTATACGCTTGACGGGACTTTGTTTCCTCAAGGTGTGAATATGGGAGCAACTTTTAACCGTGAGCTGGTACGTCGTGGGGCTGAAGTCTCGGCTTATGAAACGAAGGCTGGGTGCATTCCATGGACTTATGCTCCTGTAGTAGATTTGGGACGTGATCCGCGATGGCCTCGTATGTGGGAGAATTATGGTGAAGATTGCCTGGTGAATGCTGAAATGGGTGTTGAGGCTGTAAAAGGATTTCAGGGGGAAGACCCGAATCATATAGGTAAATATAATGTGGCTGCTTGTGTGAAGCATTATATGGGATATGGTGTTCCGGTATCCGGTAAGGACCGTACGCCTTCTTCCATTTCTCGTTCCGACTTGCGTGAAAAGCATTTTGCTCCGTTTCTGGCAGCTGTAAGAGCTGGGGCTTTGTCAATAATGGTAAACTCTGGTGTTGATAATGGAATGCCTTTCCATGCCAATAAAGAGTTATTGACAGAATGGTTGAAAGACGATTTGGCCTGGGACGGAATGATAGTTACTGACTGGGCAGATATAAATAATCTTTGTACACGTGATCATATTGCTGCTACCAAGAAAGAGGCTGTAAAAATAGCAATCAATGCGGGAATTGATATGTCAATGGTTCCTTACGAGGTTAGTTTTTGTGATTATCTGAAGGAATTAGTAGAAGAAGGTGAAGTCCCGATGAGCCGTATTGACGATGCGGTGGCTCGTGTATTAAGGTTAAAATATCGACTGGGGCTTTTTGAGAATCCTTATTGGGATATTAAAGAATATGACAAGTTTGGTTCCAAGGCATTTGCAGATGAAGCTTTGCAAGCTGCAGAAGAATCGGAAGTTCTTCTGAAAAATGAAAACAACTTGCTTCCTTTGAAGCGCGGAGTGAAGATTCTGCTTGCTGGTCCGAATGCGAATTCAATGCGTTGCTTGAATGGAGGATGGTCGTACACTTGGCAAGGACATCGGGCTGATGAATTTGCTGGAGCTTATCATACAATTTATGAAGCATTGTGTGACAAATTTGGGAAAGGAAATATCGTATATGAACCGGGCGTGACGTATGCACCTTATAAAAACGATAACTGGTGGGAAGAAAATATCCCTGAGATTGATAAAGCTGTATCGGCCGCAGATGGAGTGGATGTAATTATAGTTTGTATTGGCGAGAATTCTTACTGCGAGACTCCTGGCAATATGAATGATTTGACTTTGTCTGCTAATCAGCGTGAACTGGTTAAGGCATTGGTTGCTACTGGGAAGCCTGTAATCCTGGTTTTGAATCAAGGAAGACCTCGTATTATTAACGATATTGTGCCATTGGCAAAAGCGGTGGTAAATGTGATGTTGCCTGGTAATTATGGAGGAGATGCGTTGGCTAACTTACTGAGTGGAGATGCTAATTTCAGTGCAAAGATGCCATTTACTTATCCTCGTTTTATTAATTCATTAGCAACGTATGACTATAAGCCTTGTGAGAACATGGGACAAATGGGGGGTAACTACAATTATGATGCAGTGATGGATGTACAGTGGCCTTTCGGTTATGGGTTGAGTTATACTACATATGAATATGCGAATCTGAAGGTTAATAAAACGGTTTTTGGTGTTGATGATGAATTGGTTTTCAGTGTTGATGTGAAGAATACAGGGAAACGTGCAGGCAAAGAAGCTGTATTATTGTTCTCTAAAGATTTAGTAGCAAGCAGTACACCTGATAATATACGTCTTCGTAATTTTGCGAAAGTTTCTCTTTTACCTGGTGAAACTAAGAATGTGGTGATGAAGATTAAGGCAAGTGATTTGGCTTTTGTAGGGTACGATGGAAAATGGAGATTGGAAAAGGGTGACTTTAAAATAAAATGTGGAGATTTGTGGATTGATCTTAAATGTCAGGAAACAAAAATTTGGGAAACTCCTAATCGTTGATGAATGTTTATTAAGGTAGAATCTCAGGATAATATAAAATTTTAGAGGCTGTCTCAAAATAGAAAAATGAGGCAGCCTCTTTTTATTTTGTATTATCCACTATGAGACCGGACACCGCGTTCTAGTCCGCTTGTCCCAGAGAGTCTCCGTATTCCATTTCTCCCTGAACCACAAAGAGGACTTCTTCGGGATCGTATTCTCCCATTTCATCCTTTTTGGCTTCTTTCACAATGTAAGCCACAACCTCTTCCAGATCAATATCAACATATCCATCCGCATCGGGCTGAGCATCAAGGATTCCACTTTCAGAGTAATACTCGTCAATCAAATCGAGGAAATAATACAACTCGTCATCCGAGAATTTCTCCTTCAGTTCTTGAGGCAGATAGTTTTTGATAAACTCGATGGTCTTTTCGTCATCGGCATCTGCTAATAAAAAATCTTCTTCCAGTCCCATGATCATTTAAGTATTAAGTGATAGATATTAAGTAGACTGCTTATAAACAGCTTCTTTACTTTCTCTACAAATACAGGTTTGCCGACAGCGCCTACTTGCTTGTCTACAATCTCACCATTCTTGAAAACAATACGGTAGGGATATTACGGATACCATATTCAGCAGGCAAATCGCTATTTTCATCCACATCACACTTGCCGATGATTACCTGTCCTTCAAACTCTGCCGCCAATTCTTCAATAATAGGAGCTACCATTTGCAAGGGCCACACCAAGGAGCCCAAAAATCTACCACAACCGGTTTCCTTCTGCAAGGATCTCCTTATAGTTGCTGTCTGTAATTTCTAAAGCCATTTTTTAAATATTAAGTATTAATTATTAAATAGTATTCACTTGCTGTTACCGCCACAAATATAATCAATTTATCCCACTTGGATAAACT
>ENA-OQAL01000008-OQAL01000008.1-human-gut-metagenome-genome-assembly--contig:-NODE-8-length-46567-cov-4.970090_pt1 | contig 46567 bp, 58 predicted proteins | sample MGYA00242491_ERZ504519 | MGnify/ENA primary metagenome ERZ504519 (study PRJEB26092, sample SAMD00036260) | human gut metagenome | host: Homo sapiens | study: EMG produced TPA metagenomics assembly of the... | reverse complement strand
CCCGTGTTCTCCTCGGCGCCCACGGCGCCACGATGGTTCAGATTGACCAGCACCTCGATGGCGTCATCGACGATCTTGCGTTCCGGACGCTTGTTTGAGGGTGGTGACCATACCCACGCCGCAAGCATCATGCTCGGCTCCAGGATCGTACATACCTTGGGGAATCATGGATCTCAGATCTAACGGGGGCGTGGAAAGTCACCGAAACCACCTTCAATGTTTTTGGGCAAGAAAAAGTCTTGCGGTTCTTTAATGCGTGGTTTAGAATACCGCGCCAGTATGTCAGCAACGTTGCACGTGTCCATATAACGAATGGCTATTTTTGTCAATGCCTCGCAGAGATTTAGCCCATGAACGCATACTTCGCATGTCATGCTCATGCGCACGCACTTCACTTATGCTCATTAACCCCGGTCAGTCCAGTGTTTCCAACAGCTCCGTGATGATGGTGTCGTTGAGCAGTCGGCCTCGCAAAGTGGGTATGGCGCGGCCATCAAGCATTGTGATCAGCCCGTCGTGTTCAAGCTCAATCCATTTTTTGTTCAGGAATCAAGTGGCTGAATTGTCTGGTGTCGAGTCCTTCACGAATGCGCAGGCCCAACATGATGGTCTCTTCGATGTCCTCGGCGGCAGTGATGCGTTCACTGCCGGCCCATGGCACATTGCCCTCATTGATGGCGGTGCCCCACAATCGCGGATGCGCGATATCCCAGGAGCGCAATCCTTTGCCGTCTTCGCAATCGCCATAATGCGAATGCGCACCGGGACCGAGACCGGCCCAATCGACGTTCCTCCAATAGCCAAGGTTGTGTTGCGACTCGTATCCGGGACGAGCCCAATTGCTAATCTCATACCATTCGAGGCCGGCTTCGGTGAACATCGTGTCGGCGATTTCGTATTTGTTCGCTTCGTCGTCATCGTCCGGTCTCGACAACGTGCCCGCCGCGATCCGTCGTCCCATTTCGTATTCGGCGCGATGGTGAGCGCATATGCGGAAATATGGTTGACGCCCAAATCGATGGCGGTGCGGACGGATGTGCGCCAATCGTCAAGGCTCTCCCCCGGCGCGCCGTAGATCAGATCGACGCTGGAACGCATGCCTGCTGCATTGGCCGCTGCGATTCCGGCGGCGACGTTTTCCGGCGTATGCGTACGGTCGAGCGTTGCAAGCACATGCGGTACCGCGGATTGCATGCCGAAGGAAATACGATTGAAACCGCCGTCTGCGAGTTCTTTCACATAGTCGGCATTCACCGTGTCGGGATTCGCTTCGGTGGTGATTTCCGCGTCATCGGCGATGCCCCATGTGGCGCGTACCGCATCCAGCATGGCGACCAAATCGCTTGCCTTGAGTGTGGTCGGCGTACCGCCGCCGAAGAAGACGGTTGCCACCTTCGGCTCGTTGATACCGTGCGTTGTCTGCCAATCGCGGACAATCGCCATTTCGCGGATAACCATGTTCGCGTAGTTGCCGCGTGACGCGCCCGCGCCCATGTCCACGGCCGTGTAGGTGTTGAAGTCGCAATAGCCGCAGCGACGTAAGCAAAACGGAACATGAATGTAGATTTCGAACGTCACGAAAGGCTCAACCTTCGGACTTCTGCGCGGCGCGAATCTTGTCCTTGGTGTCGCGGTCGTTGCCCGCTCCGCCGGTGGACAGGGCTGCGATGAACGCCTCCTGCGGCACTTCCACATGGCCGAGCATCTTCATACGCTTCTTGCCGGCCTTCTGCTTTTCGAGCAGCTTACGCTTACGGGAGATGTCGCCGCCGTAACACTTGGCGAGCACGTCCTTACGCAGGGCGCGGATGGTTTCGCGTGCGATGATTCGAGAACCGATGGCAGCCTGGATGGGAATCTCGAACTGCTGGCGCGGAATGAGCTCACGCAGCTTCTTGGTCATCATCACGCCATAGCTGTACGCCTTGTCACGGTGCACGATAGCGCTGAACGCATCGACTTTCTCGCCTTGAATAAGGATGTCGACCTTCACCAGATCGGCGGACTGTTCGCCATCCTCGTGGTAGTCGAGCGACGCATACCCCTTGGTACGGCTCTTCAGCTGGTCGAAGAAGTCGAAGACGATTTCGGCGAGTGGAATACGGTAATGCATTTCCACACGGTCGGCGGAAATGTATTCCATGGTGCCCATCTGGCCACGGTGGTCTTGGCACAGGTCCATCACCGCACCGATGAAATCCTTCGGCGTGATGATGTCGGCGGCAACCATCGGTTCGACGATCTTCTTGATCTTGCCTTCGGGGAATTCGCTCGGATTGGTGACGCGATGCACGGAATTGTCTTCCGCGGTGACCTCGTACGGCACGTTCGGCGCGGTGGAGATCAGGTCAAGGTCGAATTCGCGGCTCAAACGTTCGGTGACGATCTCCATGTGCAGTAAGCCCAGGAAGCCGCAACGGAAGCCGAAGCCCAACGCCACGGAGGTTTCCGGTTCGTAGATGAGGGCCGCGTCGTTGAGCTTGAGCTTGTCAAGCGCCTCGCGCAGTTCCGGATATTGCGCGTTGTCGATTGGGAACAGGCCGGCGTAGACCATTGGTTGCGGATCACGGTAGCCTTCGAGCGGCTCGGTAGCCGGATTTATGGCGGAGGTGATGGTGTCGCCCACCTTGGACTGGCTGACGTCCTTCGCTCCGGTGATCACATAGCCGACCTCTCCTGCGCCAAGCGCCTTGGTGGGCATCATGTCGGGGCTGATCACGCCGATTTCGATGGGGTCATGCGTCATGCCGATACCCATCATGTGCAGTTTCTCGCGCGATTTCAGTTCACCGTCGACCATACGAATGTAAGTGACGATGCCACGATAGGAGTCGTATACGGAGTCGAAAATGAGCGCGCGGGCAGGCGCGTCCGGGTTGCCCGTCGGCGCGGGCACTTCGGCGACGATACGGTCGAGCAGTTCGGCGACGCCTTCTCCGGTTTTGCCGGAGACGCGCAACACGTCGGACGGGTCACAACCAATCAGGCCGGCGATTTCCTCGGCATGCTTGTCGGGTTCGGCGCTGGGCAGGTCGATTTTGTTGAGCACGGGGATGATGGCCAGATCATGGTCGATGGCCATATACAGGTTGGACAGCGTCTGCGCTTCAATGCCCTGCGTGGCGTCGACAAGCAGCACCGCACCCTCGCATGCGGCCAACGCTCGGGACACCTCGTATGTGAAGTCCACATGGCCGGGGGTATCAATCATGCCGAGTGTGTATTCGGTGCCGTCAACCGTCCACGGCACGCGCACGGCCTGCGATTTGATGGTGATGCCGCGTTCCTGCTCGATATCCATGCGGTCGAGGAAGCGATCGCGCATCTCGCGCTCCGGCACGATGCCACTCAACTGCAGAATACGGTCCGCCACCGTTGATTTGCCGTGATCGATATGCGCGATGATGCAAAAGTTGCGGATCAACGACTGATCGGTGTACCCGGGCTGATTATGCTGTTGGCCCACGCCATCCTCCTCTGGAAATATTCGACGCAAACGATTCTAACTGGTAGTGTCGGCATGTCCTTCCGCGACACTCTTATACGCATTGGCGATTTATCCGCGTGCCATGTTATCATCATCGTTTGTATGTCCTTATAGCAAACGTCGTTTGGAGAAATAGTGGCAAACATCAAGTCGCAGAAGAAGCGCGTTCTCACCAACGAGAAGGCGCACAAGCGTAACGTGGCCGTGAAGTCCAGCCTGAAGACTGCCGTTCGCGCCACCCGCGAAGCCATCGCCGCTGGCGATAAGGCCGCCGCCGAAGCCGCCTACAAGGTCGCAGCCCAGAAGCTCGACAAGGCCGCCGGCGCTGGCGTGATCCACAAGAACCAGGCTGCCAACCGCAAGTCCGGTCTCGCTGTGGCCATCAACGCTCTCTGAGTTTTCGTAACTCACAGCTTGTAAGAAGCCCCGCAGGAAAACCTGCGGGGCTCTTCTTCTTTTTACATTTCGTACTCTGTTGAAAATGCTCACTTACGCTTGATATCGTCATCATTCCGATCGGGATGGATGACCGGACGTTGAGATATTTGGCTTCGCTCGGCAGGTAGGTGTTATGCCTGGCCAAAGCCCCCGGCAATTGAATGTCGAAAAACACGGAGATAAGCCGCATGGCCACCATCAGCACCACAATCAGCACATCAAGCAAGACTTCGGCGGGAAAACTGACGATTCCCTCGTTCACTCCTTTACATACGAGTACCGTCAATACGCATCCAACGGCTGAAGGCACCGCGTACCAATGCTTGTCGCGGATCACCATGGGCACCTCGTTGATGAGCATGTCACGGATGAGTCCGCCGCCAAGTGCCGTGAACATGCCCAGGAACACTGCCGTGGTGCCGGACATGTGGTACATCATGGCTTTGGATGTGCCGTTGACGGCGTAAAGACCCAATGCCAGCGCGTCCAATGACAGCATGGACCATTTGAGCTTGTCGACTTCGGGATAAATGATGGCTACGGCCACAGCTGCGAGCAGTGCGGTGATCACCAGCTTGTCGGAGACGCTGCGGGAGGAAGCGCTCCGAGCAGCACATCACGAATGATGCCACCACCCAATGCGGTGAGCCATGTGGTGACGAGAATCGCAAAAATATCATAGCCTTTGCGTACGGCGGCGAGCCCGCCGACCATGCCGCAGCAGAAGGTCGCCAGATATTCGATACCTATGAAGAAGCCGTTGCTTTCCAGCGCCACTTCCATGGCCACTCCCCTTCCCTCACATATTTCTTTTCCAACCAGCTGTTAAAAATAGCACAATATGGGGCAAGAGCTGCAATAAAAGAGCCGGAGGGCGGCACGTACATTGCCAGACCATGTGAATTGGCCTGAAGCACGCGCCACCCTCCGGCGGCCATTACAGCTATATGTCAGCTAATAATCGCTAACGGGAAAATCAGCAGACCTTCCACATCCAGTTGTGTGGGTCTTCGATCTCGCCAAGCTGGATGCCGAGCAGCTGGTTGCGCAGTGCGAGGGTGAACTCGCCGGAACCGCCGTCGGCGACGGTCACATCGAACTTCTCGGACTTGAAGCGACCGATCGGGGTGATGATGGCGGCGGTACCGCAGGCGAACACCTCGGTGACTTCGCCGGACTTGATGTCCTCAAGCAGCTGGTCCAGAGCGATCATGGTCTCGACCACGTCGTGGCCGTTGTCCTGGATGAGCTGGATCAGGGAGCGGCGGGTCACGCCCGGCAGGATGTTGCCGGTCAGGGACGGGGTTTCCACGTGGCCGTCCTTGTGCACGACCATCATGTTCATGCCGCCAAGCTCCTCAAGGTAGGTCTTGGTGGCGGCGTCGACGAAGCACACCTGCTGGCAGCCGTGGTCGATGCCGGTGTACTCACCAAGCAGGGATGCGGCGTAGTTGCCACCGCACTTGGCGAAACCAGTGCCGCCAGGGCCGGTGCGGAACCACTTGTCTTCAACCCAGATGCTGACCGGCTTCACGCCGCCCGGGAAGTACGGTCCGGACGGGGAGGCGATCACGCAATAATCCACTTCCTGCGGAGCGCGCACGCCAAGGAACGGCTCGGAAGCGAACATGAACGGACGCATGTACAGCGTGTATTCGCGACGGGACGGAACCCAGTTCACATCGCGCTTGACGAGGGCGGCGACAGAGCCGATGAAGTCGTCGATCGGCAGCTCCGGCAGGTACAGACGCTTGGCGGAGTTCTGGAAACGCTCGGCGTTCGCATCCGGACGGAACAGCCAAGTGGAGCCGTCGGCGTGACGATAGGCCTTCAGACCTTCGAAGCATTCCTGGGCGTAATGCAGACAGATGCGCCCGGGTCCATCTTCAGCGGCGCGTACGGCTCGATGCGGCGGTCCGACCAGCCTTCACCCTTGGTCCAGGTCATGTGGGCCATGTTGTCGGAGAAGACCTGACCGAAAGCCGGCTTGTCGATGAGTTCGGCACGCTTGGCGTCGGATGCCGGGTTGTCGTTCGGGAGCACGGTGAACTTCTCGGCGAGCTTGTCAAGCTCCGCCGGATCGTGATGATTCTGTTCAGTCATTCTTTACTTCTTCTTGTTGCAGCCGCCCGAAAGCGGCCCGCGGTTGTTGGTATCCCAGTGCTTGTGGCACCGGTTCTGGTTAGTAACTTTCCCACATCATGATCTCTTTCGATTACAAGCGTTCGCGATATGAGATAGGAAGAAACATCCTGCGAAAAAGTCGCCGCCCTCACGCCTGATTGATGCTCCATAGACTCGGAATGTATTCTGAATTGTTCAAAAAATGACTGTGCCTCATTCCCCAAAACACCATTATGACGTTCAGGTCTCTGACAGCGGGATGTGGGTGAGAATGATGGGGCGAGTAGTTTCGACGTCGTAGTACAACATGCCGCTGTCGCCTATTGGGGTGAGGAGACTTCATGGCGGAAGGCGCTGGAAACGCAGCCTTCCCAACGCTCGTCGCGTTCTGCGTGTTCCGTTCGTCGCTTCCGGTCATGCTGCGATCCTTTCGGGTGAAGCATGCAAGCCAACCCTCCGATGTATTGGCGGATACTCGAAAAAGCAATACCACCGTCATTAGACGGGGCAATAAGATTGTTGGCGTCACGATGCTTGTTTCAGCGGCGTTCTCCTGGATTGCGGATCTGCATGGCCGCGCCGTCTTCCATGATTGAGAAGCCGTGCTTCTGGTAGAAGGTGGCGTTCTTGCTTTCTTCCGGCATGACTTCAATATAAAGGTAGTCGCGATATCTCTCTTTGACCATGCCCACCAGGTGGCCTGCGATGCCATGACCCTGATATTCCGGATCGACCAGCACGTAATGCATATAAGCCACCATCTCCGTGTCATCGAGCACGCGCACCAAGCCTACCAAGCGGTCGCCGTCCCATGCGCTGAACACGGTGGACGATCCCATCAGAGCCTTGTACAGACGTTCCGGATATTTGCCTGACACCCATCCGACGGATCGGAACAGTTGCTGCGTCCGTTCTTTGGTGAACTTCTTTTCATCGGTATACGTGATTTCCATAGCCCCGAGCGTGGTTGCATGCTACGCGCGGACTGAAGCCAGTCTCTGCATTCGGACGTGATTTTGGAATCACGTTTACGTTGGCTCAGGCCAGCCAGTAACCGCACGCAACGGCCATGACGGGCACGACGATCGAAGCCAGAGCATAACCGATGAAACAAGCGATTTTCCCATTGCGCAGGAGCGTAACCGTCTCGTTCATCATGGTTGAGAACGTTGAGAAACCGCCGAGAAATCCTGTTGCGAGCAGTAGGCGGCAGTCGGGGCTTATGGTGTTCGCCGCGAACAATCCCGCCACCAAGCCGGCAAGCAGACCGGCCACAACATTGATGGCAAACGTCGAAAGCGGGAACGTTTTTGCGCCACAATGCCTTGATATACGAATCGCAGATATAGCGTGCGGCCGCGCCGACGCCACCGCATGCGCATACGCCATCGCAAGCATTGCGCTCATCGAATCGCCTCCTTGTCAGCATGTTCGTCTTTGTTTCGTTCCACCGACCACGAACCGCATAAGGCACCGGCGTAGGCGAGCGAAAAACCGACAATGAACGTTGCGCAGCAATAGGTGAGGACTCTGGGAATCGCATGATCGTCAATCATCATGAATTCTTCCAATGCGAGCGTGGACATGGTGGAAAGGCCTCCGCACATGCCCATGCCGAATCCACGATTCACGTATCTTTTGCACGGCCTTTCAACAGACTGGAAGATCCCAGCCATGCGGAAAGCGCCGCATATACGAAGCAGGCCACCATATTGGCCGCGAACGTACCGACATGGAAGCCGCCCACGTCCGCAATGGACGAGCTCGCATACCGCAGTCCCGTGCCGACGCATCCGCCAAGGAATACCACCGTCACCACATCAAGCCGAATAATATGCTTATTCAAATGTTTCTCTCTTCCGCACCGTCTCACTTCGTCTCTCGTGCATTGTTTCCATGCATCGTCAGTCATGCTAGTCGTTATTCGATTGGAATGCTGATGCATGTCACGTATTTGCTGGAATCCTACGTCAGATCATTGTCGATCAGTGTGATCTCACGTGGGAAGCCTACCACCGTCAAATGATGATTCTCGATATAGTCCATTAATGTGCGGCATCAGGATGGCTGCCGGGAAAACGGATCGTCACGCAGTCCGTCTCCGGCAGTACGCAATCGCTCCCTTCGTACCCGACAGTGCCATACGGGTTCACTGAACGTATAGGCGAGTATAGTCCGTATCCACCTGTTGTATCAATATTGCGTAAGGAATGCAGGATTTGCCGTCAGTCTCTTATGTCTTCCAGCTCATAGAACGGGGTGTTTGCCGGGGTATGAAAAAGCCCATGTGCGTCTGAGCACATGGGCTTTTCATCATCTCTTACGGTTGTTCAAAACCGTAAGATGGAAGTTTGCTTCCTTAAGCTATCTGAACTCACTCAGCGTTTTCAGCCGGAGCGGTTTCGACCGGAGCAGCCTCATCGGCAGCGTCTTCCGGCACCTCGACGGTGACGACGGACTCTTCCGGATCCTCGACGTCGAGCACACGCCTTCCGGCAGCACGACGTCCTTGGCGAAGACCTTGGAACCGTCGGTCAGGCCGTCAACGTTGACCACGATCTTCTCCGGCAGGTTGGCGACATCGGCGCGGACCTTGAGCTCCTGGATGTCGACGAATGCGACAGCAGCGCTTCGGGTGCCTTCGACGAACACCGGCACCTCGACGTCGATCTTCTCGCCGGCCTTGACCTCGTAGAAGTCAACGTGCTCGACGATGCGCTTCACCGGGTTGCGCTGAACATCCTTGACGACGGCCATCTTGGTCTCGTCGCCGTACTTGATGGTGAACAGAGCGTTGGTGTGACGCAGGGACAGGGTGGTCTCCTTCATCGGCAGCTGCACGAAGACCGGATCCTCGCCGCCGGCGTACACGGTGGCCGGAATGAGGTTGGCGACGCGCATGCGGCGGGCAGCGCCCTTGCCGAACTCGGTACGGGCAGCGCCTTCAAGAGTGATGGTGGTAGCCATAATCAATATCTCCTTGATACATCGTTCTTATGTTTCGGCGCACCGACGAGCCGCATAAAAAACCCAAGGAGTTTCATATCATACGCCAAGTCGATAACGGAGGCGGAACCTCCCTCGCCAAGACAACAGTTATCTAGTATACATGGTGCGCTGACATTTCCCTGCAATCAGAGGAGCAAGGTGCATAAAACGCGGACTATGCGCAAACCCACGTACAATCGTAGTCAGACAAGCACCAACCAGTGGTAAGGAATCAGAAAATGGCAACGACGCATGACCATTCCGCGCTCATCCGCAACATTCAGCTCGCGACTGGCGTCACGACCGTCGCAGCGACGGGATTGCTCGCGGCGTCAGCACATATGCTGTTCCGCTTTGCCATCGACACGCAGTGGAAGCATTCCATTTTCCATCAGGCGCTGATCGCTCCGGATCGCGAGGGAAAGATGAACCAAGGCGAGGCCAAAGAGGCCGAGCAATGGTTTCCGAAACGAAACAGCCGGTATCCATCACCAGCCGCGATGGGCTTAAGCTGCATGGCTGGCTCTTCGATCCGGATTGCATCGACCCGACGCCGCATATATATGCCATCTGCGTGCATGGCTATACCGGAGCCCCTGAAGAACAAGCCAAATGGGCACACCGCTATGCCCGCATGGGCTTCACCGTCCTCGCACCATCCCAACGGCCCAGGATCTGAGCGAAGGACGATATGTAGGCATGGGATGGTTGGAGCGCAATGATCTGCTTGATTGGATACGGCTGATTGTGGATAGCGACGATCAAGCACGCATTCTCCTATTCGGAGGATCCATGGGAGCCACGACGGTGATGATGACGACCGGCACGCCGGAACTGCCACGCAATGTCATCGCGGCAATCGCCGAAAGCGGATACACTTCCGCCCGCATGGAATTCATAGACAGCGCGCGAGGCATGTTCCACATGCCAAAGCTTCTCGCCTCGGCATGTGTGGACGCGGCGGGTCTGATCTGCAAGCGCCGTGCCGGCTATGATTTCACCGAAGCGTCCTGCATACCGTCATTGCGGCATACGGTCATTCCGATGCTGTTCATCCATGGAGGAAAGGACCGCATGGTCAGCCCACGTTTCCTCGACATGAACTACAACGCCTGCTCCAGCATCGACCGCGAACGTCTGCTGGTTCCGGACGCCGATCATATGGAAAGCTCCGCCGTGGATCCGAAACGCTACTGGGACACCGTATACGGATTCATCCGTCGTTCATTCAAGATCTGACAGCCGAACCCCAAAAAATATAAGCGGTAATGGAAACGCCTCCGGCGAAAGATGGCGCCCCTCACCGCCCGAAGTTCTCAAGACATGCCCGATGCCCGTTCCGTCAGTGCCGTTCTCCCGGATTGCATATCTGCATGGCGACGCCATCCTCCATAATATGGAATCCATGCTTCTCATAGAACGTGGCATTCTTGCTTTCCTCAGGCATAACCTCGATATACAGGTAATCGTGGTACCGCTGCTTGACCATGCCGACAAGATGTCCGGCAATGCCGCGCCCTTGGTATTCAGGATCGACCAGCACATAGTGCATGTATGCCACCATCTCCGTGTCATCAAGCACTCGCACCAGACCCACCAGACGTTCGCCATCCCATGCGCTGAATACGGTGGATGACCCCATCAACGCCTTATGCAACCGTTCAGGATATTGACCGGACACCCAGCCGACTGAAAGAAACAGTCGCTGGATCTGTTCCTTGGTGAATTTCTTTTCATCCGTATATGTGATAACCATATGGCAAGCATAGAATTGCCGGTATGAAACCGTCTCCTTCTATCTTTGCATACGAAACACAAGTGTCTCGGCCACTCCCCTCATGTATCGAAGTGCGCGGAGCCCACGTACATAATCTGAAAGACGTCGACATCGACATCCCGCTCAACAGCATGGTCGGCATAGCCGGAATCTCAGGCTCAGGAAAAAGCTCCCTCGCGCTTGGCGTGCTGTACGCGGAGGGATCACGACGCTATCTGGAAGCGCTATCGACCTATACAAGAAGACGTATGACCCAGGCAAGCCGCGCAACCGTCGACGAGGTGCGTCATATTCCGGCGGCATTGGCACTGCATCAGCGTCCATCAGTGCCTGGAGTCCGTTCCACGTTCGGCACAATGAGCGAACTGCTCAACAGTCTGCGCCTCCTGTTCTCCCGGATCGGATCGCACGTGTGCGAACACTGCGGAGCACGCAACCAACCCACGATGAACGTTGCCGCCGAGCTTCCGATGCATTGCACGTTCTGCGGCGGACTCATGCATCCGCCATCAGCGGAGGATCTCGCATTCAACGCCGCGGGCGCGTGTCCGACATGCTCAGGCACCGGAATCATGAGGGAAGTCGACCGTTCCGCCTTGGTACCGGATGAGTCGAAAAGCATTGACGAGGGAGCCGTGCTGCCGTGGGGATCGTTGATGTGGGATTTGATGAAGCAAGTATGCGGGGCCATGGGAGTACGTACCAACGTACCGTTCAACCAACTCACCGAACAAGAACGAGATATCGTGTTCGCCGGCCCAGCCATCAAGAAGCACATCCTATACAAGCCGAAAAAAGGCGACGATTTCGCCGAACTCGACTTCACGTACTACAACGCCGTATACACCGTGGAGAACGCCCTCACCAAAGCCAAGGACGAAAAAGGGCTTAAACGTGTTGCGAGGTTCCTCAAAGAGCGTCCCTGCAGCGATTGCGGAGGGACCAGACTTTCCGAACGCGCCCGCCAGCCACGTATCAGAGACATCAATCTGGCTCAGGCAACCGCGATGTCTCTGGACGCACTCGTTTCCTGGGTAGGGTCCGTGCCGGAATCGCTGGAACCACATATGCACACCATGGCGAGCGCCATCTGTGAATCGTTCCTCAATACGTCACGGCGTTTATTGGAACTCGGTCTCGGGTATCTGTCCTTGGACCGCGCCGGAGCCACGCTGTCCACCGGCGAGCGCCAACGCGTGCAGCTTGCCCGCGCCGTGCGCAATCGCACCACAGGCGTGTTATATGTGCTGGATGAGCCGTCGATTGGGTTGCATCCCGCGAATGTCGACGGACTGCTCGGTGTCATGCGTGACCTGGTGGCTGATGGCAATTCCGTGGTAGTGGTCGATCATGACACTCGGGTGCTGGCCGAAACCGATTATCTCATCGAGATGGGGCCAGGTGCCGGCGCAAAGGGCGGTCAGGTGATTGCGCAGGGAACGGTGCCGCAGGTGATTGATACCCGCGAATCGCGCATCGCGCCGTTCCTTGCCCAGGGTGGCAACGTTCATGACCGTGTGCGTGACAACATTGACGCCCATGAAATCTTCTCCGCAGGACGAATTCATATGGAAACCGACCGTCTGCATACCGTCGGCCCGTTATCGGTAGATATTCCCCGTGGACGGCTGACCGCCGTAACAGGGGTATCCGGTTCCGGCAAGACGACGATGGTACTGGAGATGTTGATGCCCGCTTTGCAGTCGCGGATCGACAGGTCGCCGCAGCCGACGCAGGTGCGGCTCCTCGAGGCGGACGGTGTGTCCAAGGCACATCTTATCGATGCCACGCCTATCGGCGCGAACATACGTTCCACCGTCGCTACATATTGCGGCGTCCATGACGATCTTCGACGCGCGTTCGCAAAAACAGATGCTGCGCGGACCATCGGTCTGAAAGCGGGGGCATTCTCCTATAACACTGGCAAGCTGCGTTGCGCGACGTGCGACGGCACGGGATCGATTTCGCTCGACGTGCAGTTCCTGCCTGACGTCGATATCGAATGCCCGGCATGCCATGGCTCGCGGTATTCCGATGCAATCGCCGAGCTGAAGCTCCCCTGCACCGACGGAGTGGCGTATTCGATGCCGCAGTTAATGACAATGACCGTCGACGATGCCATGCCTGTCTTACGAGATGTCAAACCGATCCAAACGAAGCTTGCCACGTTGCATGAATTGGGTTTGGGCTATCTTGCGTTGGGCGAGCCAACTCCCGCGCTGTCGGGCGGTGAGGCCCAGCGTTTGAAATTGGCCAGCGAGATGGGGCGGAAACAGCATGATGCGGTATTCGTGTTCGATGAGCCGACAATCGGCTTGCATCCGCTTGATGTTCGCGTGCTGCTGCACGTGTTTGATGAACTTGTAGCGAATGGCGCGACGGTGGTCGTCATCGAACATGATTTGGACGTGATTGCCAATGCGGACTATGTGGTGGATATGGGACCGGGCGGCGGTGAAGCAGGCGGACGCGTAGTATGCGAGGGAGCACCTTCTCGGATCGCCGCATGTCCGGAAAGCGTCACTGGACGATACCTACAATCGTCGCAATGCTGATATTGTCCCATCTTCGGGCATCTGCAGTCAGTCTGATGATGGGACAGGCAGTTCCCGCCATGCTTGAAGATGATGCAGCGCACGTACGATGTTGCATTGATCAAGTAACGTCCCTTCAGCGGCGCACATGGTGGGATACCACATGCGATGGCGGAGCGTGGCTTGTTTGCCAGTACCTTTGATGAGTTCGCCTTCATCAGAGGCATATTGAAAATGCAGATGACTGAGCAGTCCCCCGTGTCTGAGCACGGAGCGTTCAGGCATGGGCTCCATCGCGATGAGTACGGCGAAGGGATCGGAGGCACCGGCATCGCTAGCGTGGAACACATAGCAGGGTTTGCCTTCCAGCCCCTTGTCGTGCACATGATCGAGCCGATATTCATGTGTTGTGATGGGGGTGCGTTTTTCGTCCAGCCAAGTCAGGTTAAAGCCTGCGACAGCATCATCGTCGCCAACTGCGGACGGCTGCTCGATATGCCATCCACCAATGCGGAATCGCCACTCCTTGCCCGAGGTTTTGCAGGCTTTTGCCCAGAAGCGTCGCGCATCGCCGAGCATCATGATCGCGAACAGCGGCTTGGATCGCATGGCTTTCGTCGAATCCTTCCAAGCCCGGTCAAGGTTCGGGTCATGATTGTTGATCAAATGTTCGAAGCTAATCCAGTCTCCCAGCCAATCGTTCACATTGAAGTCCATGCCAGACGATCCTCTTCTTCTCCCTGTTCGTTATGCAGTTCGTCTTCCAGCGCTATGATGCGGTCGCACCATAGCGCTGCAAGCTCATAATCATGTGTTACGACCAACACCGCTTTGCCACGGTCCGCGAGCTTTCGCAGAAGTCCGCCGACTTGGGTCATATGCAACCGGTCCAGTCCGCTGGTCGGTTCGTCCAAAACAATGAATCGCTTATCGCTCATCAAAGCGCAGGCTATAGCCAGCCTCTGCTTTTGACCGCCGGATAAACTCATCGGGTGGCGCTGCACGGAATCCAATAGGTCGAGGTCTCGTAGCACAGCATCGCATCGGTCACGCACAGCGTCATCCATCCCATCAAGTCCCAGTAATGCCTCTTCCCGACACTATCGGAGAAGAGCTGGTAATTGACGTCCTGCATGACGAGAAATCCGGCACGAGTCAAAAGCGCCGCGGCTCGCTTTCGTCCCATTCAATAGCACCATGCCGTTCAACGGAGCGGCAAGACCGCATAGCGTACGTGCCAAAGTGCTTTTGCCAACCCCGTTCGACCCCATAAGGCCAAGAATCTCACCCTCGTGAATGTCGAAATCGGGAATATCACGTGCGAATACGGGTGTCTTGCGGCCTAGAAGTCCCCGCTTTGTATGGCCTACACTCAGGCCGCGCACACCAATGACGACCTGTCGCTTGTCCTCGTCGGGCGCAATGCCTCCATGTTGGAGTTTACGATGCACGGCAAGCCTGTATGGTCTGTCATCGAGGGCGCGCAATCCTAATGCCGCGACGCGCTGTTCGGACATCGCCAGAAAATCGGACGCCTCATATTCACCGAGAATCGTACCGTGATCGAACACTATGAAACGGTCCGCTAAATCCGCGCACCATGCAAGACGGTGTTCGGCAATGACGATGGTCATTCCATCAGCTCTCAATCGGGAGACCATGTCATGCAGCCTGCGAATCGCCACCATATCTAAATTACTTGTCGGCTCATCCATAACGATGAGTCCAGGAGCCAGCATGGTCGATGCCGCGACAGCAAGCTGTTGCTTCTGGCCACCTGAAAGCGTCATGATCCTACGACCTAATAGATGCCTGATGTGAAACTGCTCCGCGACATCATGCACGCGTTGCCGAATCCGCGCGGGAGACATGCCCGTATTCTCGCAGGGGAATGCCAGCTCATCGGTGGAATCAGCATTGAAATACTGCGTCTTCGGATTCTGGAATACGCTGCCCACCTGTCCCACATAGCTTTCCACAGGAGCCAATCCGGCGCGGATTCCGCACGTCATATGGATGCCCTGCAAATCGCCGGAATAGAAACCAGGTATCAGACCATTGAGCAAACGTGTGTACGTGGTTTTGCCACAGCCGCTTTGTCCACATAAGATGGCAATCTCGCCTTGCGGTATGGCACAGCTGATGTCATTCAGCGCATCGACCTCAGCAGCTTCATCAGCATGATATGCGAATGAGCACCGTTGCGTCCATGCGACTATCCGATTGATATCACTTCCGATACTCACCATGCTCCTCCAATGCCCAATGCCAGAGGAACCGTGCAGATGACCATCCATGCCCAATCAATGCCATGCATGCGGATTTCGGTATGACATGTATGAGGCCCGCGAATGCCGATTCCTTTGGTCAGTGCGGCTACGGACAAATCCTGGGCGACCCCCGTAGCGTTCATCAACAACGGCATCAGGATGTATTCCAAAGACTGAGCCGGATGACGGAGCAGGGCGAATGTCCCCTGGGCGATGCCACGTAATGCCATCGCGTCACGAATCTGATGGTAATCGTCATGGATTGTCGGGAAGAACCGGATGCACACCACACATGGAATCACAATCGTCTCCGGAATGCGCATGCGCCGCAGGGCACACACGAATTGACTGGCCGTAGTCGTGGTGAATGCGTATATGCCGGCAATCAGACAAGGCATCATCATCCGGATGCCGACACAAAGCAAACCAAGCATATGCAACCAGCTGCCGCCATCGTCAAGCGTCGATGCCCAAGTCCCCACTAGTAGCAATACATAGATGCAACCGAAGCGTACCGCAGCCGCCCATCGTCCCGCGCCGAGCAGTGCAGAAGAAGCAGCAATACTGTAAGCGACTCCACAACCACGTCGACATGGAAGAACAGCAACAGGTTGGCCAATGCCACTAGGTACAGTTTGGTTCTTGGGTCCAGGGCCATCAGATGATGCCGGTCTTCGCAAAATGCTTCTTCAGCATACGCTGCCCAAACCAGCCTCCGAGCAACGCACATACCAGTACCACTATCATGGCAATGAAAAACGTGCCGGTATTGACATGTGCGAACACACCATCGATATAGGACGAGTCCTTGCCACGGGCCTGCAGACTGGCCACATAGGCATCCTTCATGAACCACAACGGCAGAATCGGACCGGTCAGCCCATAGCAGAACACGACATAACTCGCCAGGATACCTGTCTTGCTCCGATAGTCCCCGGCGCGAGCGATGGCATCAGCGATGACCGGAAACACGATGCTCGCAGCAAGGGAAAGGATGAAATGTCCGGATACGAACAAGAACAATCCGACGACGATGCCCATCACGCTAATCGCGCCGAATTTTCCGACCTTGGCAACCAGGAGCATATATACGCAACCACAGATCAATGCGGCGACCGCAGGCAGAAGAATCATGCCGAATCCCATCAAAGCCACGGAACTGAACAGCGTGGCCACGGCGACCAGCACGAAATACAAGGCAGTGAACACACCTATCGTGATGAGATCGGGAATGGTCAGATGCCTCGACTTGGTCGACATGCCCTGCTGCGTCATGGTCAGTCCTTTCGATTGTCATGGGCGGCCAGCCACCAATGTATCGAGGAAACACGGAAAAGACAATAGTTTTTCCTCGTTTTCATGGAAAACTATCCAATCCGCGTCGCGGTAATCCATAAACCATCCATACCCAGAGACAATGAAACGACGCCCCGAGTCAACGTCCTCGCTCCAGTCTCAGACGACAAGGCAATATCCCAATGCCGCGGCCATCACAGGAACCACCACCGACGTCAGCACATATCCCACGAACACGGTGATCCGCCCACCGCGCAACAACGTCACGGATTCGTTCATCATGGTGGAGAATGTGGAGAATCCACCAAGGAAGCCGGTCGCCAACATCACATGCGCGGGATCCGACAGAAACCGGCGTGAGTACAGACCTGCAATCACGCCTGCCAGGAATCCGGCAATACTGTTGATCACAAAGGTCGACAAAGGAAATGCCTTATGCCAAGAAGCTTTGATAACGGAATCACAAACATACCTTGCGGCGGCGCCGAGACCACCACACAGGCACACCGATACGGCGATGACCGCATTATTCATCAGTCCGCCTCCTTGCCCATGGCATGGCGATCACCATCGTTATGCTCAGTACCGGCAAACCGCAGCCCGACATGCGCGCCAACGTATGCCAGCAGACAGCCCACGATGAAGGTCGTGCAACAATACGCCGCACAATCCATGGCTTTGCCGTCATGCAGCATAGTGAATTCCTCGAGGGCGAGAGTGGACATGGTGGACAATCCTCCACACATGCCCATGCCACATCCACGGTTCACATATTCCTTCGCGCGTCCCACGGTTCTGCGGGTTCCTCCCAGCCATGCCGAAAGCGCCGCGTATACGAAGCAGGCGGCCATATTCGCCGCGAATGTGCCGATATGGAATGCGCCGCAGTCGGGAATGACCGAACAAGCGTAGCGTAATGCGGTTCCGATGCATCCCCCAAGGAACACCACGCATATGAGATCGACTCGAATGATATGTTGTCGTGCCATGTATCTTCTTTCCAGCGAGGTGCCGAACCAATATGACAGACATGGAAGAATGGCGATGCCACAACCGCTGAAAGCCATAAGGTACAGCACACCCTATGTCGTAGGAACCATCAGCGGGTTTGCGGTTCGAAGCCTGTAACGGCTTCAGGCGAGTCCCATCACCGCAGTCCAGTATATCCGGCACGCGAGGCCGTCCGTACCATCATTCACGATGCGGACAACTTCCCCGGACTACCGCAACGTACGATCCATAACCGTCGCCAATAGCGCGGCGACCCCCAAAACCGCAACTGTGATGCCAATGCCGTGGAGCCCTCCATCAGTGACCGTCTCACCGAAGAACACGCCACTCAATGAGGACGCACCGATAGACCCGATATAGATGGACGTGCGCAGCAGACCAGACGACGTGCCAATATGCTCGGATGCCGCTCGGCGATATAGCACGGTCTGACTGGTCGACATGCTGAGTCCCAACACCAGTCCCGCGACAGCGAGGCGGTCAACGGCAATACGACCATGCCAGCGGATGACGTGCAAGCCAACAACATGCCCACCGCCACCATCGCCGAACAGCACACCATCAACGGCAGGCGCACTATCGGCTTCTTCGCGATGGATAACGAAGCCACTGTCGCCACCACCCCCATCGGAATGATGAACATGCCGGAAACACCGGCGTTCATATGGCAGGCATCCTCCAACCACTGGGGCAAGGCGTACATGACCACATAAGCGCCAAGCATGGTGAGCATCGCACGCAGAAAATTCAACGTCATCGCATTATCCGCCGCGAGTGAACGCACATCGACGAAAGGCGTTGCCGCATGCAACTCCCACGCGACAAAAGCCAACAAAGCGATGACAGTGACGCAACCGGACACCTTGTCGAAAGTAGGCAAACTCATAAGAACAATCAGCAGCGCGCTGATTGTGATGGAGAATAGCAACAGACCCATGACATCGAGATGCGCGATGAAGAAGGATACGGTCATGCGATGTTCATGCTTCGCATCGGGCTCGATGCTTGCCAATCCCAGCACAATCGTGATGATGCCGACCAACACGTTGACGAAGAAGGTGGAGCGCCATCCCAAAAAGGTGACCAACAGGCCGCCCAACGGTGGACCGACAGCGATGAGCACCAGTCCCACCATAGCGAGAATGGAAAGGACCAACGAAGGCGGTTCCGCCAATCCCATGCGATCAGCCCGTCTGCGAACCAGCAGCATGGCAGCAGGATAGCCACAGGATGTGCCCGCACCAATAAGCACACGCGACGTCAGCAGCACGCCGAGATTCGGGGCGAAACCACCCAGTAGTCCTCCAATCATGACCAATGCCGCACCGGCCATGAACACCGAGCGAGACCAATGATCTCAGAAAGCTTGCCCGCCGTCGGCTGCGCGATGGCACATGTCAGGTACAGCGCAGATATCAGCAGGGTCGCCCTTCCGGCATCAATCCGCAAATCATGTGAAATCGGTGCGAGCGCCGTCGAGATAAGCGTGCTGTTGACAGGGTTGAGACCGACCCCAAATATCATCGCCATGATGAAGGTCTTGGGAAACGCGGGAGTTTCTCTTGTCTTATCAGCCGTCTTCATCGCGTGTCGCCTCCCGTCGGCAGCGATTCCGTGGCGGCGATGCGTTCGATCAATGTGGTCGCAGCGGCGAGGTCCCCGCGCTCGCCGTCATCCAATGCATATTCGATGGCATGCGCCAGCCAAGTTGTTTGGCTAGCGGTTACGTGGGCGAGGAACGCATGTCCTTCATCGGTCAAGCCGACCAGTCGACGACGACGATCTTTCGAATCGGCATGCTGTGTGACATACCCTGTGGACCTCAGTAGTTCAAGACGCTGGGTGATGGCCTGTTGCGATACGTGTTCGTACGCGGCCAAAGTCGATACCGACAGTTCTCCCTCGGTATCCAGCCGCTTCAACATGGCAAGCTGCGAAGCGGTGATGCCCCGTTCCGCGATGCCGGCCTCATGCTTCATCCGAGCTTGCAGCCTGCTGACCGCAATCGCCAATTCCATGGCGACATCCGATGTCGAATATTCGTCTTTCGTATCCATTTCGATTGCCTCCAGCTGGCCACCATAGCACTTACACAAGCTACTTGTGCAATCTGCTTGCGGATTTCCTCGCATGACGCCACTCGCCGCAAGGCTTCAAACCGTTATCGCCCTGAACAACAAAAAGGGCCATCCCACTTTTGCAGGATGGCCCTCCATATAAGAACAACAGACCTCAGGCAAGTTTGCCGTAGGCTTCGGCATCCACCGGCTCGAGCCATTCGTTGCTCATGGATGCCGGATCGCCCGCAGGGACCATGAAGGCTAGATGCGAGCATGATTCGCCGGGGGCGGCGCCATGCCAGTGCTTCGTATCCGCGGGGATGCAGACGGCCTGCCCGGCCTTGAGCTCCTTTGGCTCCTGTCCCTCGATCTGGTAGTAGCCGCAACCGCCGACCGCGATGAGTACCTGCGCCGCGTTGTGATGGATGTGCCAGTTGTTGCGGCAACCCGGCTCGAAGGTCACGTTATGGATGGCAATCTGCGGAGTCTCGAGCACCGGAGCAAGGTAGCTCTGTCCCACGAAGTACTGCGCGAAGCCGTCGTTCGGTTCTCCCATCGGGAATGCGCTCGGATTTTCCATTGTCGACCCGTCCTTTCATTTATGCTCTGTACCGTTCCCTATTCACGCCCGGCGAAAAAGAATGTCCAATGTGAGTATGGTATATCGTTCCATGCGTCGATTGCATATCAAACCATTCATGCGAGGTATTGGTTCTGCCAATCGAAACGGGATATGCTGACCTTCCGAACATCAACGGCAGAAGAGCTTCAGTATGACTGACATGAGCTACGCCCCACTGGGATGGTCCGGCATCCAAGTTTCCAAGGTCTGCCTTGGCGGTATGAGTTTCGGCAAGACCTCCCCGTAATTCCATCAGTGGACCATCGATGCCGACGCCACCGAACAGCCGTCAGTACAACATGGCGCTCACCCCATACTCCCCATGGCGTCCGGCCATCTGACCCATCCGTCCTGGGATTCCGATTCCAAACGCGGCACCACCGACGGCACCATGCGCAACAAGTACGATCAGGCACGTGCGCAGGATATGCCGATCATCGAACGCGTGCACGGGCTCGCGGAACGGCTCGGCGTGCCGATGACGCGGATCGCCCTCGCCTGGCATTGGGCCAAGGACGTCACGGCACCGATCGTCGGCTGCTCGAAGACGGAGCGCGTGGATGATGTCATCGAAGCACTTGGAGTAAAACTCAGCGAATCCGACATCGCCTATCTTGAGGAGCCGTACACGGCGCATGAACTGGTCGGCCCATTGGCCAGGCCGGGCGAGCGCGCGCTGGCCGGCACCCTTGCGCCGACTCTGAAGGAGAAAGCCAAGTAGCGCCACACGTCGCCGGAAAGTGGCTAGCGCACCGGGATGCAGATCTCGGTCACGAACTGGGCGGGATCCGATGTCAACCCTTCATCGATCAACGCGATCTCACGTGAGAACCCGGTGATGTCGAGACCCTGCTCTGCGGTGTACCATATCAGCTCGCGATACCGGTCGGGGGCATCGCCATGACTCCCCCGGAACCGGATGCGCACGCAATCGGTCTCCGGCAATGCCACGGTGTCGCCCTCATATTCGTCCTCGTCGTCAAGCAATAGGAACACCAACCCGTAATCGGCATATCCGCCCTGTTCCAACGATTCCTTGTCAATGCCGACGCCGACCTTGCCGAGGAAGACCAGCGAATCCTTCTGATGCTGCTCCAGCTTGCGGATCGAATATTCCAGGCCGAGATACGAGTCGACCTTCGGTGAATCCCTGATCCAGACGATCCTGCAGGCGGGTTGCCGCACAACACGTATCACGTCGAATTCGGACTGCTCAGCGTCCCGCAGCCGCTCCAAGCGATGGTCGATCTTCCGCTGGACCATTTCCAGCTCATGCTGTTTGCGCTCGATCAGGGCTTTCTGTGCAACAAGCTTGTCCTCGATGACATGCACGTCGCGATTGTGCAGGAACTCGGCTATCTGCGTCAACGGCATATCCAGCACACGCAGGTACCGGATTGTGTTCAGCACCTCGAACTGCTTGGCACCGTAATACCGGTACCCGGTGCGCGGGTCGATATATTCGGGTTCCAGCAAGCCGCAACGCTCATAATGCCGAAGCGTGCCCAGCGACACATTGAACATATCTGCAACCTTGCCTATACGGAACAGTCTGCCGTCACCCGGCAAAGCGTCGCGCCCTCCACTTCGCTCACTCGCCGTCATGCACGCGCCTTCTCCGAAATTACGCCGTGACGCTTGAGCCACGCGTAGAAGCCAAGACAGATCAGCACGGAAAGCAGCGATCCGGCGGGCGCGGCGACGCCCATGGGGAACAAGGTGTTCGGGAACAGCTTGGATGCCAGATACGCCCCGGGCACACGGACCAGGGTGATGGCCACGATATTGTGGATGAATCCGATATAGGAGCGCCCGCATGCGGCGAAGAAGCCGCTGAAGCAGAAGTGGATGCCCGCGAAGATGCTGTCGACGATGTAGCTGCGGATGTACTGTGTTCCCAGCAGGATTACCGTCGCATCGGTGGTGAACAGGCCGACGATGGAGCCCGCCGTCAGTTCCACCACAATCGATATGACGATGCCGTAGACGACGGTGATCGCGGTGGCGTATCGCAGTGTCTTCGTCGCTCGCTCCATCCTGCCGGCACCGATGTTCTGCGCCGAGACGGCGGATACCGTGGCCAGCATGGACGACGGTACCAGGAACAACGCGCTGATCACCTTTTCGACGACGCCGACAGCTGCCGCATCGTTCAGGCCACGGTAGTTGGCGATGACCGTGATGATGATGAAGGCGATCTGGATGCAGCCGTCCTGAACCGCCGTCGGCACTCCGATGCCGAGAATGCCGCGGAGCATGGCCCTATCGGGGCGAAGATCGCCGAACTTCAGTCTGATGCCCGTACGCCGGCGGCGAATCGCCACCAATGTCACGGTCACACTGATGGCCTGCGCCAGTGTGGTGCCCAATGCCGCGCCCGAGGGACCAAGACGCAGCCAGCCCATAAACAGGTAGTCGAACACGATGTTGCAGAAGCATGCAACCGCAATGAAATACATGGGGCTTTTCGAATCGCCCATCCCACGGAACACCGAGCTGATAATGTTGTACGCGACGATGAACGGGATGCCGATATAGCAGATGGTCAGATACTGCGCGGTTCCCTCGACGGCTTCGACTGGCACGCCGATCAGCGAGATGATGTTGTGCACGTTCAACAGCAGAACGACCGTCAGCGCCAACGCGATTCCTGCGAACAGCGTGATGACGTTGCCGATGGCCTTGGCCGCACGGTCGAGCCTGTTCGCGCCGACCGCACGGCCGATGGTGACGGTCGCGCCCATGGCAAGACCCACGATGACCACGGTGAGCATGTACAGCACCTGGCTGCCGTTCGCCACCGCGGTGATGCCGTCGATGCCGATGAACTGTCCGGCGATGAACAGATCGGCCATGCCGTACAGCGTCTGCAGGAAATACGACAGCAGATACGGCAACGCGAAGGTGACGATCGTTCTGAACACGCTTCCCCGTTGTCAGGTTCTTTCCCATGGGTTGTCTCTTATCCTCCCGTTTCGGCCTATGTCTTCCAGCAGGAAGGCTAAACCTTACAATGGTTGTAGAGTCAATCCCAAAGCATTGTCATGTCCAATATGCGGAAAACCGTCTTTCACCCCATGACCGGAGCGGTGGCTTCGTCTTCCCCGTCCGGCTCGTCGGCGAGACCCATGAGCTCTCCCATCTTGTCCGCGTACACGCCCGTCTCATGCATGAGCAGGGCCCGCACTGCCCGAAGCGATTCGCGATCCCGAGGAAGACGGTACAAGGCGATGGTCGCGGCCATTTCGCCAAGCTTTTCATAGTTGTCCAACATGCGTTTGCGATCCTTGTGCGAAGCGAGCATCGCATCCATGCGATCCTCCGGTTCGGCGAAAAAGATATATCCGGCAAGGGTAAGCAGCAGACCAGCCTTCCTCACATTGCGTGCCTGGCTGTCAAGTTCTTTGACACCATTCTCGAACATGGTTCGATCACGCAGTCTGAAGCCTTCCTGGAGAAGACCGAAGCCGACGGCCCCATAAGGGAGATGGCAAGGTCATGCAGATAGAGCGGGTCTTTCCATATATCCTCCACTTCATATACGCCATTGTCCTCGATCTCGGCCAGTAGTTGGGCGACGGGCTTAGTGTTCTCATCCCACAGATTCCGATATGCCTCCACAATGTGTTCGGCGTCATACAGATATCTGGCATCGAGGCAAGCCGGATATTCCAATGAGCTGGTGACGCTCAGATCCACAGAACAGGCATATTCCAGATCCGCCTTGATCCGCATATCCTGCAACTGGGCGCATACATGCCTGTATCGGAATCGGGATCACATCCCAATTCGACCACTTTCGGATCATCGCGGAGCATACACATACCATCCCATAAGCGAGAACCATCAGCGCCGCATCAGCGGCCCTAGGCTCGCCCCCTCCCCATCGCAACAGAGTGTATGCGGCCAGACGGTAGGTCTGTCGCAGGTATTCCATCATGCATTCGAGCCGTTTCCTCCTTCCGCCTCCGCTCTTCTTCCCCTTGGTCTTTTTCCTTCGGAACACCTCACGTGTATCGAACAGACCAAGCTGGAACGGCATCCTGTTGCTCGGCCGATGCGTCGCCACCGCGACGGAAGCATCATTAATCATTTCATACAGCCATGCGCTCATGCCGTATTTACGAACCACATTGCGGCATCCGGTCAGGAATTCGGCATCATAGCCTATTTGGAACCGATCCAATATGATCATATCCATGTCGAGGTTCACCGGCCATGACGTGCCGCCGAACAAGTCATCCGCAAGCTCGTGCACCACGTCATCGAACAGGGAAAGCGGACCTTCCATATCGTGTTCGAGACGTATCCGATCAAGGTCCGCGAAACAACGCCCCGAGCTGTACCGGTCGAAGCGCTCGATCAGCCGATCCATCGTTTGCAGGAAAGCCTGTTCGTCCATATTGAATGGCGTGGCCACGGCAACTGTCATATGCAACTCCTTCGTCGTAGAGATGCACCTACTGTCGCATATCCGTCCACCTCTCCGTCACAATCCTTTGAAAAAAGTGAATAAGTGGACAATTTCCACCTATCCACACCCCCATACCTGTCTGTGGACAACTTGCGCAATACAAAAGGCCCTTCCTCCAAAAAGAGGAAGGGCCTGAATCTTCGCGTAGGCGACGAGCCGGTCCGTCAGTTGATGAGTTCCTTGACCGCTGCGATGACGGCCTGCAGACTCGCCTTGGCGTCACCAAACAGCATCTGCGTGTTGTCTTCGAAGTACAGCTCGTTCTGGATGCCGGCATAACCGGTGCCACGGCCACGCTTCATGACCACCACGTTCTGCGCCTTGTCGACGTCGAGAATCGGCATGCCGGAAACCGGGGTGCCCGGCTTGCGGGCGGCCGGATTGGTCACGTCGTTGGCGCCGACCACCAGAGCCACGTTGGCCTGCGGGAACTGCGGATTGATGTCATCCAGGTCGACGAGCTCCTCATACGGGACGTTGGCCTCGGCGAGTAGCACGTTCATATGGCCAGGCATACGGCCTGCCACCGGATGGATGGCGTAGGAGACTTCGACACCATGGTCCTTGAGCAGGGTGCCAAGGTCAGCGAGCTCACGCTGGGCCTGGGCCTGGGCCAGACCGAAGCCCGGCACGAAGATGACCTTCTCTGCGTAGACGAGCTGGACGGCCAGATCGTCGGCGGAGGTTTCCTTCATGGTGCCCTCCAGCCCCTCTCCGGCGCCCGCCGCAGAATTGGAGCCGCCGAAGCCACCAGCCAAGACGGACAGCAGCGGACGGTTCATAGCCTTGGACATGGCGATGGACAGGGTCACGCCCGCCGCACCGACGAGCGCGCCGGCCACGATCAGGGCGATGTTGTTGATGGCCAGACCGGACATGGCCACTGCGTGCCGGTGCAGGCGTTCAACACGGAGATGACGACCGGCATATCAGCGCCGCCGATCGGGATGACGAACACGAGGCCGTAGCACAGGGCGAACACGGTGGTCAGGATCGACCAGAGCAGACGCTGGTTCGGCTGCACGCACAACATCACGAAGGACACGATGGTGAGCACGACGAACAGGATGTTCCAGAAACCCTTGCCCGGCAGGCTCAGCTTCTTGACCCACTTGATGCCCTGCAGCTTGCCGGCTGCGATCAGCGAGCCGGAGAAGGTGACGGAGCCGATCATGATGCCCAGACCCGCGGTGATGAGCACCACGATGGATGGGGTTTCGGCGGAGGTCAGGATGTCGTTCAATGCCACGAGCGCGGCGGCGCCACCGCCCACGGTGTTGAACACGGAGACCAGCTGCGGCATGTCGGTCATCTTGACCTTCTTGGCGGAGACCACGCCCGCCACGGCGCCGATGACGATGCCGACAATCAGCACGATGACTGCGACGCCATGCTTGAAACCGTTGGAGGCCTCACCTGCGAACAGCACGATGAAGGCCATGGCCACGGCGAACACCATGCCGATGGCGGAGACCATGTTGCCCTTGCGGGCGGTCTTCGGGGAGTTCATCAGGTGCAGGCCGATGACGAACATCACTGCGGCCAGCAGATAGACGAACCATTCGATGACGCCGAGCGGCGTGCTCAGCATTTCGGCCAGGGTACCCATTTACTTGGCCTCCTCTTCCTTCTTCTTGCCCTTGTCGGACTTGAACATCTCCAGCATGCGGTCGGTGACGACGTAGCCGCCGACGACGTTCATCGTGCCCAGCACGGCGGCCAGGAAGATGAACACCCAGGCGAGCGGACTGGTGGCGTGCGCGGCGACGATGACGACGCCCGCGATGACGATGCCGTGGATGGAGTTGGCGCCCGACATCAGCGGGGTGTGCAGGGTGGCGGGCACCTTGCCGATGACCTCGACGCCGATGAGCAGCGCGAGGACGAACAGTGTGATCGCAACGACGATATCCATTGCTTTACTCCTCTTCCTTCTTGGCTTCCTCGCCGCGGCCGGCCACGACCATGGCGTTGTCGAGCTCTTCGTTCAGGTCGATGGCGAGCTTGCCGTCACGCACGAAATGCGCCAGCACGTCGGCCACGTTGCGGCTCAGCAGGTTGGATGCGGTGGTGGACACGCCGCTGGCCAGATACGGGGCGCCGATGATGGTCACGCCGTTGTCGGTGACCTGGGTGCCGACGGAGGAGCCTTCGACGTTGCCGCCAAGGTCGCTTGCCGCGCAATCGACGATGACGGCGCCACGATGCAGACCGGCCACACCGGCCTTGGTCAGAAGGACCGGAGGCTTGCGTCCCGGCACTTTGGCGGTGGTGATGACGATGTCGAAGCCGGCGGCCTTCTGATCGACCGCGGCCTGTTGCTGGGCCTGCTCTTCGGCGCTCAGCGCGCGTGCGTAGCCGCCTTCGCCCTGGCCCTTGGAGAAGTCAAGACCAAGGTCGAGGAACTTGGCGCCCAAGGATTCGACTTCGCCCTTGGATGCCGGACGCACGTCGTACGCGGTGACGACGCGCCGAGACGCTTGGCGGTGCCGATGGCCTGCAGGCCGGCGATACCGGCGCCAGAATAAGCACCTTGGCCGGGCGGATGGTGCCAGCGGCGGTGGTCATCATCGGCAGGAAGGAACCGTACGCGTTGGCTGCCACGATGGCGGCCTTGTAGCCCATCACGGAGTTCTGCGACGTCATTTCGTCCATGGACTGCGCGGAGCTCAGCTGACGCGGCAGCTTTTCCATGGCGACGCCGACCAGACCGGCCTTCTCGATCGCGGCGACGTAATCGGCATCGGTGAACGATCCCAACATGCCAATGATCCATGTGCCCTGCTTGACGCGGGCGAGCAGCTCATTGCTTGGACGATCCACAAACCCAGCGCGTCGGCGCGTGCGATCACATCGTCGGCGGAGACGACCTGCGCGCCCGCCTTCGTATAATCTTCATCAACGTAGTGCGATGCGACGCCCGCACCGGACTCAATCAGACATGTAACACCTGATTTACGCAACCTCGTTACGATATCCGGTGTCAGAGCAACACGGGACTCGTGTTCGGAAGTCTCGTTGAGAACTCCGAAGACCACGGTGGCTTCAGCTTTTTCAGCCATAGGTGCCCTTTCTTCCTCGTTAAAGAAATCTAATGAACAGATACAGCGCCCAAGTGTAACGTACACGGCAACATCGCGGCCGCAATCGTTCATCTTTCGAATCACGGGCTGTATCCGGCATGCGCCGCCCGTTTCCCTGATGGCCTGTCACCTTACGCTACCGTAAGGTGACGTGTCGCGCGCGACGGGCTATCATTCCTTCTTTAGATACCGTTTATATACGTAGGAGAGTCACGTGTCCATCATCACCTCGTTGAACAAGCAGGCCACTAATCTCGCAAGGAAGGCGTTGCGCTTGGGCAACGATTTCGTGCACCCGGTCAGCGACGATTCCGGCAATACACCGGATTACAACGACCCGAACAGCATCCTCTCCCCCGATGGCCATATCGAGCTGCCGCACACCGCTGAATGGGGACCGGGATACCCGTCCACCACGTTCCTTGACCCTGAAACCGGACTGTTGACCACGAAGACAGAGGGCAATCCGCCGCTAGACGAAGGCACCTCCATCTACGATATCTACGCCGACCGCGCCGCTCGTATGGGCGACGAACCATTGTACACGTTCAAGCAAGATGGCGATTGGCACACCAAGACCGCAAATGAGACGCTCGCCGACATCCGCGCCGTCGCGAAGGGCTTGCTGCATTATGGTTTGAAGAAGGGCGATGGCGTGGCTTTCATGTGCCGCACCTCCTACGATTGGGATGTGTTCGACGCGGCCGTCATGGCCTGCGGCGGCGTGCTCGCCACGATTTACGATACCGATTCCGCCGAGCAGATCCGCAATATCGTCAACAATTCCGATGCGCGTCTGCTGGTCGTGGAAACCACTGATATGAAGGCGAAGGCGGACGGGGCCGAAACCGAATGCCCGACTTTTGGAGCACATCGTCTGCTTCGAGACCGGTGGTCTTGACGAGATCAAGGCGTATGGCTCCGGTGTGAGCGATGAGGCGCTCGATGCGCGAATCGATTCCGTGCAGAAGACCGATCTGTGCTCCATTGTGTACACGTCCGGTTCGACCGCCGCGCCGAAGGGCGTGGAGATGACGCATGAGCATTATTGCGCCACCGCGTTCAATCTGCCCGATTATATGCCGGAACTGCTGCATGACAAGAAGAACACCGTCCTGCTGTTCCTGCCTCAGGCGCATTCCTTCGCCCGTGCCATCAACTACATCTGCGTAGCAAGCAATCTGCATATTTATATCGCGCAGGGCATCAAGACATTGACCGCCGATTTGCAGGTGGCCAAGCCGACCATCATGATCGTTGTTCCGCGTGTGCTGGAGAAGGTGTACAACGCTGCTTCCCAGAAGGCCGGTCATGGCGCCAAGGGCGTTGCTTTCGCCGCAGCCGTGGTCGCCGCGCAGAATTATATGAAGGAAGTCAGCACCAAGGGGAAGACCGGAACGCTTACCAAGGCACGTCGCGCGGCGTTCGATCCGGTGGTCTATGCCTCGCTGCGTGAGGTGCTCGGCGGACGCGCCAAGTGGATCGTCGCGGGCGGTGCGCCGCTTGATCCGGAGTTGTTGGCGTTCTTCCGTGGTGCCGGCGTGCCGGTCTACGAAGGCTACGGATTGACCGAAACCACCGCGCCGTGCGCGTTCAACGTGCTTGGCGTGCCGTATCATCAGGGTTCCGTCGGCATCGCGTTCCCTGGTTTCGAGCTGCGTATCGCCGAGGATGGGGAGATTCAGGTCAAGGGCGCTTCGGTGTTCCCGAAGTACCATAAGAACGGCGAGGCCACCGAGGATTCCTTTACCGAGGATGGCTGGTACAAGACCGGCGACTTGGGCCGCATTGACGACGATGGCTTCCTGTACATCATCGGACGCAAGAAGGATCTCATCATCACCGCCGGCGGCAAGAACGTCTCCCTGGCCCGATCGAGGATGTCATCAAGCGTTGCGAATTCGTCTCTCAAGCGTTGGTGCTTGGCGACAAGCGTCCGTTCATCTCCGCGCTGATCACGCTTGACGAGGAAGCGTTGCGTCCATGGCTGGAAAGCAAGGGTCTCAACCGAGATATGTCGATGGAGGAGGCCTCCAGCAACGCGGCCGTCCGCGCCGAAGTCCAGAAGTGGGTCGATCAGGCCAATGAGGGCGTGTCCCGTGCCGAATCCGTGCGTAAGTTCATCATCCTGCCGGAGGAGTTCACACAGGAGAACGGTTTGATGACCGCTTCCATGAAGGTCATCCGTCCGAAGGTGATCAAGCGTTACGCCACCCTGCTGAACACGCAAATGTACACCAAGAAGAAGTGACCATCCAGCACCAACAAGCTAGAGCATAAGAAAGCCTGCCGCATAAACAGCGGCAGGCTTTATTGTTCCCACCCGGAAAAATCAGAAGCCCAGCTTCTCAAGCTGCTTGGCTGAGCCGTCAAACGGGCAGCCCAGTCGGGCTGACCGGTAGGCGAAGTGAGCAGCTTCGCCGCGAAGCGGATCCTAAGCGGCTTAGAAGCCCAGCTTCTCAAGCTGCTTAGGATCCGACTGCCATCCTTGGCCACCTTGACATGCAGGTCGAGCTTGGCCTTCTGCCCGACGATGCGGTTGACCGCGGTGCGCAGCTTCTTCTTGACGCGTACCAGATGCTCCGCGTTATGTCCGATGATGATCGGCTTCTGCGAATCACGTTCCACGTAGATCGACACAATCACCTGCGCCTTGCCCGCGTAGGATTCGCCGCTGTCGTTGTCTTCCGGATATTCGATGGAATCCACCACCACGGCGAGCGAATGCGGCAGCTCGTCATCCAATTCCTCCAGGAACGCGCCTCGAATCAGTTCGGCGATGGTGTCTTCCGGACGTTCTTCGGTGATTTGCTCGGCCGGATACATCTGCGGTCCTTCGGGCATGTTCTCCACCAGCACGTTGCGTACTTCGGCGAGATTGTCGTGCTCGAGGGCGCTCACCGGCACAATGTCGGTGAAGTCGGCGAACTCGTTGATTTCGATGAGCTTGTCGATCAAAGCGCTTCGGTCCAATTCGTCGATTTTGGTGACGATGGCGATCAGCGGCACCTTCCATTTGAATGTGCCGTCGTCGCGTTTGACGGCGAAATCAGAACGCAGCCTGCTCAGAATGCGTTTGTCGCCGGGGCCGATTTCCTGGTCGGCGGGCAGCAGGAAGGCGATCGCGTCGACATCGGATAGCGATTCGTCGACGACATCGTTCAGCCGCTGTCCGAGCAGCGTACGCGGACGGTGGATACCGGGGGTATCGACCAGCACGATCTGCGCGTTGTCTGTGGTCAGAATGCCGCGGATGGCCTTACGTGTAGTCTCCGGACGGGATGAGGCGATGGCGATCTGCGTGCCGATAAGCGCGTTGATCAGCGTCGATTTGCCGACGTTCGGACGTCCGACCACCGCGACGAAGCCGGAACGATATGGAACGGGGGCTTCGGCGTCGGAATGCTGGGAAGCCGGTTCGGTCACATCTGCGTCAGTCATGCTTGTCCTTGGAATCCTTGTCGTCATGGGATGCCTCTTCGGCACCGTTCGTATGGTCTTCGTGTTGTTCAGTTTTCGTCCACGCCCTCGACGTGGGCCGGTTCCACCACGATGGTGACACTTTCTTGCGGCGTCCCGCGGAGTCGACCGCGGTCAGGCGCAGGCCCCTGGTGACGGCCGTCGAACCGACGATCGGCACGCGGCCAAGCAGCTTGGTGAGCAGACCGTATACCGTGTCGACGTCGTCCTCGTCGATGTCGATTTCGAAGATCTCCTCCAAGTCGGCGATGGGCGTGCGTGCCGGCATGCTCCATTTGTTCTCGCCGATTTGTTCCGGATCGGCATGCTGGGTACGGTCGTGCTCGTCCTCCAGTTCGCCGACGATCTGTTCGATGGTGTCTTCGATGGTGACCAGGCCGGCGATGCCGCCGTATTCATCCACGACGATAGCCACATGCTGGCGGGTGCGCTGCATCTGGTGGAACAGGTCGTCGACCGGCTTGGATTCGGGCACCAGCATCGGGTCACGGACGATGGATTCGACATCGCGGGATATCGCCGCGGGATTGAACGCCGTGGCGCGCACGGCATCCTTCAGGTATGCCACGCCGACCAGATCATCCACATCATCGCCGATGACCGGTATACGGGAGAATCCGGAACGGGAGCACAATTTCAGCATGTTCTCCAGCGTCTCCCCGCGTTCGATGCAAATCATATCAGTGCGCGGCACCATGATCTCACGCGTCAACGTTTCGGACAACGTCAATACGTTGCGCAGCATTTCGGAAACCTCAGGGTCGAAATCATTCGCCTCGACCAGACGATCTATGGTGGCGCGCCCTTGTTCGAGTTGGATTTTTCAAGCTCCTCATCGTCCGACAGATCATTCGAATGACGTTTCGCATCCTTCTGTCCGCCGATTTAGCGAACGGCGTCAAAGCCACCGCGACCGACGCCGCATCGGCATGCTTCAGCATCAGATCGACCGGTTTGGAGGCGCCCGCGCTACGTGGACGGACCAGCAGCGAAATCACCGCGACCACCAGCGCGAACACGAAGCCGACAAGCAGTCCCGCCCATAACGGCGCATCGCACAACGACGCGATCGCGGCGACCAACACACCGTCAAGCACATTGCAGGTGATGCGGAAGAACGCGCATGAACCGGCGGTCGCGTAGCGGTCGGCGATCAGCCGCTGCACCTTGTGGATGCGTTTGATCTTCTTGTCGCGTATGAATTGCGATGCCTCCGTATCCGTCTGAATCTCAAGAATGAGGTTGTTCAGACTTGCCCTCGTGACACGTCCCACCGCGCCTTCCGTCGCGGCCATCGACAGCGACAGCCAGACCAGCAGCAATGCGATGACGACGAGAATCGCAATCATCGTGATAGTCGTTGTTTCCATGGTTCGTCAACCCCCACTTTCGAAACCGTCGGATGATGCATCATGCCGTCATTTGGCCGTTTTGCCGCCGGCCCCGTGTTCGCGGTCCCATTCGGCGAGCGCATCCGGCGTGCCGGCGGGAAGCGTCGCCTGCGCGCCGGCTCCCTGTCGAAGCGCGAAGAACGTCAATAGCAGCTGGCGTTGCAAGCCGAACATCTGCCGTTCCTGTTCGGGTGTGACATGGTCGTATCCGAGCAGGTGGAGGATGCCGTGGATGGTCAGCAGCATCATTTCCTCCATGGTGCTGTGGCCGGCCGCGAGCGCCTGCTGGGCGGCCACCCACGGGCATAGCACGATGTCGCCCAGCACGCCTTCCATTTCGGTTCCGCCGTCTCCGGGGCGCAGTTCGTCCATTGGGAAGCTCATGACGTCGGTGGGGCCTTCGAGGTTCATCCAACGCATGTGCAGTTGGGCGATGGGATCCGGGTCCACGAACATGATGGTCAGGTCGGATTGTGTGCTGACCCTCATCTGGCTCATGACCCATACGCCGAGGTCGGAAAAGATTTTGCCGTCGATCTGCCAGGCGGTTTCGTTCGTCACTTCAACGCTCATTTATGCGTTTTCCTTGTTCTTGTCGTCGAATGGTTGCGATGATGCGGCACGCGCGCTTCTGCTGTGGTCTCCCGCTATGGCCGTGTGCCTGTCGTAGGCGGCGACGATTTTGCCCACGAGCGCGTGGCGGACCACGTCTTCGGGCTTCAGGTGGGCGAAGGCGATGCGTCGATGCCGTCGAGGATGTGTTCGATGGTGGCCAGACCTGATTTCGGCACGGTCAGATCCACTTGGGTCACGTCGCCGGTGATGACCATTTTGGTGTTGAATCCCAGTCGGGTCAGGAACATCTTCATCTGCTGTTCGGTGGTGTTCTGGGCCTCGTCGAGGATCACGAACGCGTCGTTGAGCGTGCGGCCGCGCATGTAGGCGAGCGGCGCCACTTCGATGGTGCCGTCGTCCATGTATCGTTTGAGCTGGTCCGCTCCGAGCATGTCGGACAGCGCGTCGTACAGCGGTCGCAGGTACGGGTCGACCTTTTCGTTGAGCGTGCCCGGCAGGAAGCCGAGGTTCTCCCCTGCTTCGACGGCGGGACGGGTCAGTATGATGCGCCGGACCTGCCTGTCTTGGAAAGCACGTACCGCTTTGGCTACGGCAAGATAGGTTTTGCCGGTGCCTGCCGGTCCGATGGCGAAGGTGATGGTGTGCGATTCGATGGCGTTGACGTAGGCTATCTGTCCGGCGGTTTTGGCACGGACCGGTTTGCCGAGCGCGAAGGTGATGACGCCCGGCACGTGAGGACGCCGCCTGTCTGCGGTTTCCTCACGATGGGACGCGTGCGACTGTTGCCTGCCGGCCATGCGCAATTCCTCCACCACGCGGCCGTGGCCGGGATGTGTGGCGCGGACCGGATTTTTAAGCACGTTCTGGTCGAGCATGCGACGGACGGTATCGGCGTCCATCGGCGCGGTATAGGCGGCTTGGATGATATCGGCAACCACCTGTTCGGCTTGGGCGGCTTGGGATTCGGATTTGCTGGAATGTGACATGATGGCGATGCGGTTGCCCCGTACGATGATGGTCAGGTCGGGGAACGCACGTTCGACTTCCCGAAGCACCTCGTCCACAGGGCCGAGCACGGTCACCGGATCAAGCTGTTGGGGTATCGCGATGGTGCGTGTAGTGGTGGGCACAGAACCTCTTCCGATGTCGGTATTGGCAGTATGTGGACTATTCGTCGAGCTTTTCGCCGGTAAGCACGTGGGCGTGCACGTGGAACACGGTCTGTCCGGCGTCGATTCCGGTGTTGAAGATCAGACGGAAGGCGCCATGGAACTCCTGGTCGGCGATTTTCTGCGCCACTTCGGCCATGTGGGCGAGCTGTGCCGGATCCTCTTTGGCGAGTTCGGCGACGTTCGCGTAGTGCTTGCGCGGCACGATCAGTACGTGCACCTTGGCTTTCGGATTGATGTCCTTGAAGGCGTAGGTGGCATCGTCCTCGTACACCTTCTCGCTGGGAATCTCACCTGCGATGATCTTGCAGAACAGGCAATCCTTGTCGCTCATAACGCTCCTTATCGGTATTGGAAAAACCTTCGCTACCATGCTACACCAGCAGGAAACGGGGCGATTCCGGCAATTTCACGCAATGGAGCCGGGATCAGACGAAACGTCCCAATGCTCGCGCGAGCAATGACAGCGCGACCGGACCGGCGGTGGACGCACGTAGGATGTTGCTTCCCAGCACGCACACTTCGGCGCCGGCTTTCGTGAACGCCTCGACTTCGGCGTCGCTGATGCCGCCTTCCGGACCGACGAGCACATATATGGTGCGCGGACGTCCGTCCTTCAGACACGTATCGGACAGTTTGGCGATACCGGTTTCCAGTTGTTCCCAGGTCTTCGTGGCATCTTGATGCAGCACGATCACCATGTCGCCATGCACGCATGCGCGCTTGCAGATGGCGACCACCTGCTTGCTGGTCACGCAATCGTCCAGCTGGGGCGTCCACGATCTGCGCGACTGTTCGGTGGCGGATTCCAGCACCTGCCTCCACTTTTTGTCAGTACGTCCTGCCTTCCATTTGGCGATGGAACGGTCGGCCTGCCAGGGAATCACCTGATCGACGCCGATCTGCGTGGCCATATCGATCGCCTGTTCGTCATGGCCGGTTTTGGCGAGAGCCTGCACCAGCGCGAGCCTGGTGACCGGCTGCGGCTCCTTGCCGAATCGCACCACTTCCGCGATTCCCTGCTGCGCGTCGCGCAGTACGGCGTGGATGCGCAATCCCCTGCCGTCGGAAAGCTGCAGTTCGTCGCCGTCCTTCAATCGCATGGCCTGGATGGCGTGCCTGCGTACGGATGAGGGAAGCGTCAGCCTCCATCCGGCGTTGAGCTCGTCGCTGTTCACCGGTACGTCGTCATGGTCCGTATCAAGCAGAAAAAGGGCATCAGTCATAGCTTCCGAGCCTATCAGGAACCCCACATAACCCATATCGGACCTATCGCGACACGCCGGGATTTGCATCATGGATTTCAACTGCTATAGTTTTCATTCGTTGCCGCTGAGCAACGCACCTGCCGGGTGGCGGAATGGTAGACGCGCTAGCTTGAGGTGCTAGTGCCTATTTTATACAGGCGTGCGGGTTCAAGTCCCGCTCCGGACACCGGAATAAACCCCTTGGAAACAAGGGGTTTCTTGTATCTGACGAAAGATTGGTGGAATACGGGCAATGCGGTTCATTCATCTTGACTCCATCGACGACGAGCGTGTGGCGGCTTATGTGAATCTCACGGAAATCCAGCTGCGCAACAGGCTGGAGCCCAGCAAGGGATTGTTCATCGCCGAATCGCCCAAAGTGATAGACCGTGCCCTGGCCGCTGGACGCGAGCCGATTTCCCTGCTGGTCGAGGAGTCGTGGATCGACGGCATGAGCGGCATGTTCGATGTCATCGAGAAACGTTGGGGCGATGACATTCCCGTGTATGCCGCTTCGCCTGAGCAGCTCAAAACGTCTAACCGGCTACCGGCTGCATCGCGGAGCCCTTGCCGCGATGAAACGCTGGTCCCTGCCCAGCGTCGAAGAGGTCTGCCGTGGCGCTCGACGGGTCGCGGTCATGGAGAATATCGTCGACCACACGAATGTGGGCGCTCTCATGCGTTCGGCTGCGGCGCTCGACGTGGATGCTGTGCTCGTCACTCCGTCCTGTGGCGACCCGTTGTACCGGCGCGCGGCACGCGTGTCCATGGGCACGGTGTTCCAAGTGCCGTGGACGCGCATCGGAGGGGACGACAAGCATTATTGGCCGTTCACCGGCATGCGGGAACTGCATGATCTGGGGTTCACCACCGTAGCGATGGCGCTTGAGGATGATTCCATTTCTTTGGCCGAATTGGTCCGCCGTCTCAACAACGCCGAGACTGAAAGCGACCATATTGACAAGCTCGCGTTGATTTTCGGTACCGAAGGAGATGGACTGTCGCACCACACCATCTCCCGCGCCGACCTTACGGTGAAGATTCCCATGAGCCACGGCGTGGACAGTCTCAATGTCGCCGCATCAAGCGCGGTCGCCTTCTATGCGACGCGTCGAGTGGACCATCATGCGTGAGACGCGCATGAACGCATGGTGAAACGCTGCTGAAACGAACTGAAAATTTTCAAGACTCGCGCTGCAAACTCCTTGCGATTTGCTGAATTTATGCAATCATAGTGTGCGTAAGCGGTTTCGTGATGAAGCGGACCGACCGTGCGTACGGTGTCGCAAGACGCTCTCGGAGAGGAGTTCCCATGGCGAAGAACCCAAAGATTCTTTCCATCGTGCTGGCAGGCGGTGAGGGCACCCGTCTGATGCCATTGACCAGGGACAGGGCCAAGCCTGCCGTCCCATTCGGCGGCGTGTTCCGTCTGATTGATTTTCCGCTGAGCAATCTGGTGAATTCCGGCTACATGCAGACGGTCGTGCTTACCCAGTACAAGTCCCATTCGCTTGACCGCCATATCTCCACTGTATGGCGTTTCTCGCCGCTGTTGGGCAACTACGTCTCCCCTGTGCCGGCGCAGCAGCGTCTCGGCAAGCATTGGTATCTCGGTTCGGCCGACGCCATCTACCAGACCATCAACATCATTGAGGACGTGCAGCCCGACATCGTGGTGATTGTCGGCGCCGACCATGTCTATCGCATGGATTTCCAGCAGATGGTGCAGCAGCACATCGAATCCGGCGCGGAATTCACCGTTGCCGGCATCCGTCAGCCCATCAGCCAGTCCAACCAGTTCGGTGTGATCGAGGTCGATCCCGATCATCCGAATATGATCAAGAGCTTCCAGGAGAAGCCGCAGACCACCACGGGACTGCCGGACGACCCGAATTCCATCCTGGCCTCCATGGGCAACTATGTGGCCAACACCGATGCCTTGTTCGCGGCGCTTTCGTTGGATGAGAAGGCCGAGGATACGAAGCATGATATGGGCGGCGACATCGCGCCGTATTTCGCGGCACGCAACGAGGCCGGCGTCTACGATTTCAATTCCAACGAGATTCCGGGAGCCACACCGACCGACCACGCCTACTGGCGTGACGTGGGCACGCTGAAGCAGTTCTACGATGCGCATATGGATCTGATCTCCTATGTGCCGGAGTTCAACCTGTACAACACCGAATGGCCTATCTACACGCTGTCCGGCAACCTGCCGCCGGCGAAGTTCGTGCATGCCGGCCGCGACCGCCTGGGCCATGCCACCGATTCGATCGTCTCCCCCGGCGTCATCGTTTCCGGCGGCGAGGTGCACCATTCCGTCCTGTCGCCGAACGTGCGCATCCATTCGTGGTCTCAGGTCGTCGATTCGATTCTGTTCGACGGTGTGGTCATCAACCGTCGCGCGCGGGTCTACAAGGCGATTCTCGACAAGAACGTCGTGTTGACGGAGAATTCGACCGTTGGATCGATGCCGAGCATGATTTGGCGCGTGGCTTCACCGTCACGCCGGAAGGCATCACCGTGGTGCCGAAGGGTACCGTGGTCGACGACTGACATACGTCGTAATACGAAAGGCGCGCTTCCCCGTTCGGGAGACGCGCCTTTCGTATGTTGTTCCGCTTTTCTTACGTTTGGCGGCCGCGGTTCACTGCACGGCAACCGCAGCAAACGTCAGTATTTCGGCAGATTGTCGAAATTGAAGCCGAGCGCGGCGAGCTGGTCACGGCCTTCCGGCGTGATCTTGTCCATCGTCCAACGAGGTTGCCAGGTCCAGTCGATGCGGAATTCTTCGACGAGACCGGCGAGGGTGCTGGCGCATTCGTCTTCGATCAGGTCGGTCAGCGGGCAGGCCGGCGTGGTGAGCGTCATCGTGATGATGGCTCGGCCCAGTTCGTCGATTTCGATGCCGTAAACCAGACCAAGGTCGATGACGTCGATGCCGAGTTCCGGGTCGATGACCTGGTGCAGGGCTTCTTTCACGTCAGCTGCCGTGGCACGTCCGATATCGTCGACGGCTTTCAGCGGAATGTCGTCATCCTGCGGTTGGGAGCATCCGCACGCGTCGGCATGATTGCCGCAGCCGCAAGTGTCCTGCCCGTCTTTTTGGATTCCTTGTTCACCGGTTTGCCGTCCTTGAACCCTTTGGCCAGGTTCGGATTGAGCATGACGCGACGGGCCGCGTCCTCATCGTTGCCCAAGGCCTTGGTCACGGAATCGAAGATCGACGCCTGCGGTTCGGGTACCAGGGTGTCGCTCATTGTCTCTCCAAACTGTTGATGGACGTTGCTTGTATCTGTTGAGCAAGAATAGCGCGTCGCTTGGGGTTTGTCACTAGTGTTTTTCCAAACGCCGAGTTGAAGGCTCAGGCTTTCGCGGCCAGAGCCTTGGCCACGGCGTCCTTCATGCCCTCCCAGCCGAGCAGCGCGCATTTGATGCGCATCGGATACTGGGAGACCCCTTGGAAGACGATGCCGTCCTCCAAGGATTCCTCGGCCTGTTCGTCATTCAGTCCTTTGCCGCGTGACTCCATAAGCTTATGGAAGGTTTCGGCGAGTTTCATGGCCTCGTCCACGGTTTTGCCTTCGACGAGATCGACCATGACGGACAGGCTGGCTTGGGAGATGGAGCATCCGTGGCCATCCCATACGAGCCGTTCGATGGTGTATGGCTCGGCATCGGAGACTTCGGCATGGATGGTGGCCTCGTCACCACAGGTCGGGTTGAATTGGTGCGATTCTCCCGGCGTGCAGTATTCGTGGCTGGCCTGCACCGTGGTTTCGGCGGCATGCGAGGCGTTTCCGAAGTGAGGTCAGGTGCGAAATGCTCCTTGCCGTGCGGGTTCTTCGCGGCTTCGAGGATGACTTCCTGGTACATCTGCTCAAGGTCGCTTCCGGACATCTCAAAATCACTCATATTTCGTTACTCAACTCCAAAGAACGGACGAACTTTGCCGAGCGCCTCGATGAGGGCCTGCGCGTCTTCGACCGAATTGTAGATGCCGCTGGACGCGCGGTTGGAGGCATACACGCCGAAGTGGCGGTGCACCGGCTGCGCGCAGTGGTGTCCGACGCGGATGGCGATGCCCTGCGCGTCGATGAACTGGCCGACGTCGTGCGGGTGCACGCCTTCGACTTCGAACGCGACGGTACCGATGCGCTCCTTGTTGGAGCGGGGTCCGAGGATTCGGATGCCGTCGATATCGCCCATTTTGAGCAGTTCGTCGGTGATGGTGCGTTCGTGCGCCTCGAGCTTTTCCATGCCGATGTTCATCAGCCATTCGGCGGCGACACCGGCGGCGACGACCTGTGCCACCGGCTGCGTGCCCGCTTCGAATCGTGCGGGAGGCTCCATGTACTGGGCTTCCTGGTCCATCCAGGCAAGCTCCACCATGGATCCGCCGAAATTGGCCGGAGGCAATGCCTCAAGCATTTCACGCTTGCCATAGAGGAATCCGACGCCGGTCGGGCCATACATTTTGTGGGCGCTCCATGCGGCGAAGTCGACGTCCAAAGCGTGGAAATCCACTTTGAGGTGCGGCACGGACTGGCATGCGTCGAGCACGAACACGGCACCCACCTCGTGGGCGCGGCGGATAATCGGCGCGATGTCGGTAATCGCTCCTGTGGTATTGCCCACATGCGTGACGGCAACGATCTTCGTGCGGTCGGTGATTACTTCGTCCGCGGTGTCGGAACGCACACGGCCTTCCTCGTCCAAGTCGAACCATTTGAGCGTGGCGCCGGTGCGCAGCGCAAGTTCCTGGAACGGCAGCAGCACGGAATGGTGTTCCGCCTTGGTGACGACGATCTCATCGCCCGGTTTCAACGCGAAACGCTTGGCGGTCTCTCCCCCGCGTCCAAGCGACGCGTTGCCGAATGCGGTGGCCAACAGGTTCAGTCCTGCGGTGGCGCCGGCGGTGACGACGATCTCCTCTTCGCCTTCCGCCGAATCGGCGCCAACCAGCTTGGCCACTTTGGCGCGCGCATCCTCGAACGCATGGTGCTACGCGCGGCAAGCTCATGCGCGCCTCGGTGCACTCCGGCGTGATGGTGCGGTAGAAGTCCGATTCCGCGTCGATCACGCACTGCGGCTTCTGCGATGTCGCGGCGGAATCGAGGTATACCAGCGGATGGCCGTGGATTTCCTGGTCGAGAATCGGAAATTGGATGCGGATCGCTGCGAAATCGGTCATGCCAATGCGCTTTCCGAATCGGAGCCTTCCGGCAGGTATGCGTCGTAGCCGGTCTCCTCAAGCTCGTCGGCGAGTTCCGGACCGCCGGTCTTGATGAAGTGGCCGTCAGCGAACACGTGCACGATGTCCGGCTTGATGTAACGCAGGATGCGGGTGTAGTGGGTGACCATGAGGATACCGAACTGGTTGGCTTCCTTGGCACGGTTCACACCTTCGGAAACGATGCGCAGCGCGTCGACGTCGAGGCCGGAGTCGGTTTCGTCGAGGATGGCGAACTTCGGCTTGAGCAGTTCGAGCTGCAGCACTTCCGCGCGCTTCTTCTCACCGCCGGAGAAGCCTTCGTTCACGGAACGGGTGGCGAACTTCGGGTCCATCTTGAGCCGCTTCATGGCTTCGGACAGTTCCTTCGTCCACGTACGGATGGCCGGCGCCTTGCCGTCCACTTCGGTTTTGGCGGTGCGCAGGAAGTTGGTCATGGACACGCCCGGCACTTCGACCGGGTACTGCATGGCCAGGAAGATGCCCGCCTTGGCTCGCTCGTCCGGGGTCATCTTGAGGATGTTCTCGCCGTCGAGCAGCACCTGGCCGGAGTCGACGATGTACTTCGGGTGGCCGGCCAGCGTGTATGCCAGGGTGGATTTGCCGGAACCGTTGGGGCCCATGATGGCATGGGTTTCACCGGAGTTGACGGTCAGGTTCACGCCTTTGAGGATCGGCTTGATGCCGTCCTTGGTTTCGACGTGCGCGTACAGATCTTTGATTTCAAGGGTTGACATGGTTTCTCCTGACGATTATTTCTCTTCCAATACCTGTGCGATCGCGTCGCTTTCGCCGCGGGCCAGGCGCTTGTCGATGACGTTCATAAGATGCTCGGAAATCGCCGGAATGCCGATTTCCTCGACGAGCTCGCCGAAGAAGCCACGCACCACGAGCTTGCGGGCCTCGTTTTCCGAGATGCCGCGCGATTCGAGGTAGAACAGCTCTTCGTCATCGAATCGTCCGACGGATGAGGCGTGGCCGGCACCGATGATGTTGCCGTTTTCGATTTCCAGATTCGGCTCGGAATCGGCGATGGCACCTGGGGTGAGCACCAGATTGCGGTTGAGCTCGTAGGAGTCGGTGCCTGGCGCGGTAGGCTCGATCAGCGCGTTGCCGACCCATGTGGAGTGCGCGCCCTTGCCGTCGAGCGCGCCCTTGTAGACCACGCGGCTCTTGCATTCGGGATGGTTATGCACCACCATCGTGCGGTGTTCGATATGCTCGTCCGGGTCCACGAAGTAGATGCCGAGCATGTTGAGGTCGCCCTGTTCGCCGCCGAAGTCCTGGTCCATGCGAATGCGCACGACATCACCACCGAGGGTGACCACGGAATGGCGCAGGGACGCCTCCTCGCCCACGTGGATGCGCTGGTTGCCGACGTGTTTGGAGTCCTTGTTCCATTCCTGGATGAAGGTGGTGGAAATGTGGGAGTCCTTGCCTGTGGTGATTTCCACGCCTTCGGCGAGACGTGCGTCGCCGTCATGTTCGACGACCACGTCGGCATGGGCGCGGTCGGCTGCGATGATCGACAGGTGGAACGCGTCGAGGTCCCTGCCGGTGCCATGCATTTTGACGAGCACCGGCTGGTCGATCTCACCGTCGATGGTCAGTATTCCAGCGCGTTCGCCGGAATTCCATTCGACTGCGGACACGCGGTCATTCGGCTTGGAGACGATGCCTGTGCCGGTATCCCCCACCGTGCCTTCGGCATACGTGACGCCTTCGGCAAGCGGCGACCCGTCGATCATGGAAACGGTGACCTGCGTTTCATTGGATGGTTCGAACACATCGAAGAACTCCTCGATGCGCTCTATCGGCGTGTAGCGCCAGTCCTCCTGTTTGCGGTCCGGCTTGGCAAACGCTTCGATGTCGAATGAGCGTGGAGCGCGGTCCGCGGATGACGGCATGGCCGCCGGATTCGCGTACGGATCGGACGAATCCGCGACGGGGATGTTGATTTCCTGAGTTTGTGCCATGGTGATCAGCCCACCGATCCTTCCATCTGCAATTCCACCAAACGGTTCAATTCGAGCGCGTATTCCATCGGCAGCTCGCGACTGATCGGTTCGACGAAGCCGCGCACGATCATGCCCATGGCCTCGTCTTCGGACAGGCCGCGGCTCATCAGATAGAACAGCTGGTCTTCGGAGACCTTGGAAACGGTGGCCTCATGCGCCATGGAGACGTTGTCCTCACGCACATCCACATGCGGGTACGTGTCGGAACGGCTGAATTCGTCGACGAGCAAAGCGTCGCAGACCGTCGAATTGGAGGACCCTTCCGCGCCCTTGACGATTTTGACGAGGCCACGGTATGCGGAACGTCCGCCGCCACGGGAAATCGACTTCGCCACGATGGTGGAGCTGGTATGCGGGGCGAGGTGAATCATCTTCGCGCCCGTGTCCTGGTACTGTCCCTTACCGGCGAAGCCCAACGACATGGTGCTGGCCTTCGCATACGGCTCGGCGAGGATGCATGCCGGATACTTCATGGTGGCTTTCGAGCCGATGTTGCCGTCCACCCATTCCATGGTGCCGCCCTCACGCACGTAGGCGCGCTGCGTCACCAGGTTGTACACGTTGTTCGACCAGTTCTGCACGGTGGTGTAACGCACACGGGCGTGCGGCTCGACGAAGATCTCCACCACGCCGGAATGCAGCGAGTCGGTGGAGTAGATCGGCGCGGTGCAGCCTTCCACGTAATGCACGTAGGAGCCTTCATCAGCGATGATCAGCGTGCGTTCGAACTGTCCCATGTTCGGCGTGTTGATGCGGAAGTATGCCTGCAGCGGGATGTCCACGTGCACGCCCTTCGGCACGTATACGAACGAGCCGCCCGACCATGCGGCGGTGTTCAATGCCGAGAATTTGTTGTCGTTGCTCGGAATGCATTTGCCGAAATACTTCTTGACGAGTTCCGGGTACTTTTGCACGGCGGTGTCGGTGTCGACGAAGATGACGCCCTGCTCTTCGAGATCCTTCTGGATTGAATTGTAGATGACCTCGGACTCGTACTGCGCGGCGACGCCGGAGACGAGTCTGCTTTTCTCCGCTTCCGGAATGCCGAGCTTGTCGTACGTGGAGCGGATTTCGTCGGGCAGTTCCTCCCAAGTGGTGGCCTGCTTGTCGATCGGCTTGACGTAGTACTTGAAATCGTCGGCGTCGAAGTCCTTCAAATCGACGCCCCACTGCGGCATTGGACGGTTGATGAAATCGCGATACCCTTCCAATCGCTTTTCCAGCATCCATTCCGGCTCGTGTTTGTCGGCGGAGATGGCACGCACGACGTTCTCGTCGATGCCTTTCTTCGCCGCCTCGCCGGCGAAGTCCGTATCGTGCCAACCGTAGTTGTAGTCACCGAATTGCTCGATGATCTCGTCATCCTGCTTGATCTTGTCTTCGTTCACGCGCGTGCGATCAGCCACATACTGGCTCATCTCCACGTCGGCCGCGGCGTTGGACGCTTGGTTCTCTGCCACCGTACGCTGCCTCCATTCACTCATTGATACCTATGACAACCTAACAGAACACACAGCGAAACACTAGACCTTATTCGAAATTCGACAGTATTCGCCCGTGATTTGCCTTACAAAAAAGCGGAAGACCATGCAGATTCGGTCTTCCGCTTTGCGATGAATCGAGCTTATGCGCTCAAATCGTCTCAGCGCGCCTGCTGGTGGTCCAGAGCGGCCTTGACCAGACCCGCGAACAGCGGATGCGGCTTGGTCGGACGGGACTTGAATTCCGGATGGGCCTGGGTGGCCACGTAGAACGGATGCACCTCGCGCGGCAGTTCGACGAATTCGGTGAGTTCGCCGTCAGGGCTCTGGCCGGAGATGACCAGACCGCCTTCGCGCAGACGATCCTTGTATGCCACGTTCACCTCGTAACGGTGGCGGTGGCGTTCGGTGACATGCGTGGTGCCGTACAGTTCGGCGACAATGGAGCCTTCCTCCAGTTCCGCCGGGTAGGAGCCCAGACGCATGGTGTGACCCATGTCGCCCTTGCCGGCGACGATGTCCTTCTGCTCTTCCATGGTGGCGATGACCGGGTTGGCGCAATCCGGATCGAATTCGGAGGAGTTCGCGTCGGTGATGCCGAGGACATCGCGTGCGTATTCGATGACCATGGACTGCAGACCGAGGCACAGGCCGAGGGCCGGCAGCTTGTGCTCGCGGGCGAACGCAGGGCGCCGATCTTGCCGTCGATGCCACGGATGCCGAAGCCGCCCGGAATCACGATGCCGTCGACCTGGTCGAGGGCCGCCGCGGCGCCTTCTTCGGTGGCGCACTTGTCGGCGGCCACCCACTTGACGTTGACCTTGGCCCAGTTGGCGAAGCCGCCGGCCTTGATGGCCTCGGTGACGGACAGGTAGGCGTCCGGCAGGTCAATGTACTTGCCGACGATGGCCACGTTGACCTCGTGCTTCGGATGGTGCACGCGTTCGAGCAGGTCCTCCCACTCGTCCCAGTCGACGTCATGGAACGGCAGGCCGAGTTCACGCACCACGTAGGCGTCGAGGCCTTCGTCGAACAGGGTCTTCGGCACGTCGTAGATGCTCGGAGCGTCCACGCAGTTGACGACGCCTTCGGAGTCCACGTCGCACATCAGGGAGATCTTGTCCTTGATGGACTGGTTGAGCGGCCGGTCGGAACGCAGCACGAGCGCGTCCGGGGAGATGCCGAGCTGGCGCAGCATCATGACGGAATGCTGGGTCGGCTTGGTCTTGAGCTCATGCGCGGCGGCGATGTACGGCACCAGGGAGACGTGCACGAACATGCAGTTTTCGGCGCCCAGGTCGCGGCGTACTTCACGAGCGGCCTCCAGGAACGGCTGGGATTCAATGTCGCCGACGGTGCCGCCGATTTCGGTGATGATCACGTCGACGTCATCGGACGCCTGCGCGCGCATACGGGACTTGATTTCGTTGGTGATGTGAGGGATGACCTGCACGCACTGGCCGAGGTATTCGCCGGCGCGTTCCTTGCGCAGCACCTCCTGATAGATCTGGCCGGTGGTGACGTTGGCCTTCTGGCTCAGGTACACGTCGAGGAAACGCTCGTAGTGGCCGATGTCGAGATCGGTTTCCGCGCCATCTTCGGTGACATAGACCTCACCGTGCTGGAAGGATTCATCGTGCCCGGATCCACGTTGATGTACGGATCGAGCTTCTGCTGCAAAACCTTGATGCCGCCGGCTACGGAGCAGGCGTCCAAGGGAGGAGGCGGTCCAGGCCTTTGCCAAGGGAGGACACTACGCCGCCGGTGACGAAATATGCTTGGTGACCGTGTTCTTGAGAATTGCCATG
>ENA-OQAL01000007-OQAL01000007.1-human-gut-metagenome-genome-assembly--contig:-NODE-7-length-47450-cov-4.038459_pt1 | contig 47450 bp, 56 predicted proteins | sample MGYA00242491_ERZ504519 | MGnify/ENA primary metagenome ERZ504519 (study PRJEB26092, sample SAMD00036260) | human gut metagenome | host: Homo sapiens | study: EMG produced TPA metagenomics assembly of the... | reverse complement strand
TATAGCCGCAGTCGCGCGGATTATGAAGGCCGGCCGGGGATACGTTCCCGGTCGGCCTTTCTGTTGCCTGCATAGCTTGTGTTGCGTGCGTTGCGTTGCGCACGCCGCTGCCGCTATTCGCCGCTGCGACCGCGCGATGCTCAAGATAATCGGCATGCGCGATCGACTGCGCCACCGCATCCGCCATCGTGGACAGCAGCAGGTCGTTTTTCGCGAACGCGTAGATCGTGCCGTCGATGCCGTACGGGGTGAACCCGTTGAGCTTCACCACCGGCTTGTATTGCGGGTTGGCAAGCCCCACGGTCGCATGTTCCACGGTGCTGACGATGTCGGCCTTCATACGCTCCACATCCACGCCCGCCTTCGCGGTGAACGGCACCGACACCAGGCACTCGTTCGACGGGTCGAGCTTTTCCAGCGAGGCGGTGTTCAGAATGGAATTCGGAATGACCATCTCGTTGCCGTTGCGCTCGCGCACGATGGTCTGACGCCAATTGATGTCCTTGACGGTGCCGGTGATGCCGGCCACCTTGACGTAGTCGCCCGGCTGGATGACGCGGCCGAGCATGAGCCCGAATCCGCCGATCACATTGGCGATCGTATCCTTCAAGCCCAGCGACACCGCAAGACCGCCGATGCCAAGCGCCGTGAACAGGGTGGTCGGATTGATGCCGAACACCGGTTGCAGCAGCGTGCCGATGGCGAACACCCACACCACCACGCGCAGGATGTTGACGAAGATGGATGCGTTCGGCACCTGCGATTTGTCGAGCATGCGGCGCACCACCTTGGTGAGCGCCTTGTCGATAAGCGCGGCGACGATGAGCACGACGGCGAGCAGGATGAGCTTGCTGTAGTTTTTGGCAAGCCAGTGCATGAGAATTTCAACTGGATCCATGGCTGCCTAGTCTACACAGGGGACGTTGCACAACGCTTGCGATTGACTGGATGATTCCTGATCCGCCGGCTGGCCGCAGCGGAGCATAATGGATTCCGTAGGATGCGTTGGCCAGCGAAAAGGGGTGCGACATGGGCAATGTCGTGGATTATGTGCGGCGCGAGTTTCATGGATTCGCGGAGCTGCCGTTCGGCGATGTTGATTCGCTGGTGCTGGCTGAGCTCTCATATATGCGGCTTTCCGGCTTGGTTCCGGCGTTCGGCGAGGCGAGGTCGGTGGCGACGGTGCCGATTCGAGAGCTGCTGCGTGCGGAAAACTATGACGACATGTTCGTTTCGAATTCCTCCGATATGAACGAGTATCGGCTCGCGTTGCTGCGTGCCGTCTGCGAATCGCCGCGTTTCCGCGCGTTGCGTGTCGGCGAGTACGCGGAGCGTCTGAGCGAGCGCGAACAGCAGCAGTTCGCCGCGATGACGTTCGACGTGGGTTGCGGGCCCGTCGATTCGCTGTATGTAGCCTTCCGTGGCACCGATGGCACGCTTGTCGGATGGAAGGAGGATTTCAATATGGCGGTGCGTTGCCCGGTGCCGTCCCAGGAATCCGCGTATCGGTATGTGAACTCGATTCTGGACAGGTCGGAAGGTTTCCTTTCGTCGGGCGATTCGCCCGCGGTCATGCTCGGCGGGCATTCGAAAGGCGGCAATATGGCCGTGTATGCGGCCATGCGTATCGCGCACGATGACATCGAAGTGGCTGGCGAGCGCGCGCGGCGGCTCGGATTGCTGCCCTCATTGGGTGGGCCAGTGCGGGGTCGCAACAGACGGATCTCCCGCATCTTTTCCCATGACGGGCCGGGCCTTCCGAAATCGACGGTGCGCGGTCAGGCGTACCGTGCAATCGAATCGCGTATCCGCAAAACCGTGCCCGAATCGTCCGTCGTGGGCATGCTGCTGCAATCGAATGCGCCAGTGCGCATCGTCAAAGCGGATGCCATCGGCATCATGCAGCATATGGGAAACAGCTGGCAAGTGGCGGAAAATGGCGATTTCGAACAGGTGGACGAGCTGACGGCCGGCGCGCAGCTCATCAAACGAACCCTCGACGGGTGGCTTGACACCGTAAGCCAGGAGCAGCGCGAGCGCGCCATCGACCAGATCTACGGGATCTTCGCGGCGGCGGGATACGGCAATATCGCCGATTTGGTGGAGCATTGGACGGATTCGCTGCCGAAGATTGTGGAGGCGGCGCGCAATACCGATCGGGAGACGCGCGGACTCATCAGGGCGGTGATCAAGGCGATTCCGGTCAGCGCGGCGAAGGCGGTGCGCGAGGGCTGAAGCGGGTTGAGTGCCGAGGCGGGCTGAAGCGCGTGCCGAGGCGGGGCTATGGGCGGATGCAACGGCTGGTCGGGATGGTTGCCGAGCCGCATTTCGGCCGATTCATGTGTCACGATCCTCGAAAAGGCGTGAAAAATGGAATTGTGACACATAAGTGCCGCGCAAGTGACACACGAGTGCCGCACAAATGACACATAAGAAGGGCAATGGAGGGCATCGGGGCGCCGATGATCCGGATGCATCCCCGTTCGCTGACGTAGGATGGTGCGGTGCGGACGCATAATTGTGGAAGCATAATGGAATGCGGAATGTCGACGGCTGCGAAAGGGGTGTGCAATGGGCAACATCATCGATTACGCGCGTACGGAGACGCGCGATTTCGGCGAGCTTCCCTTCCGTGAGGCCGACGCGCTCGTGCTCGCGCAGCTTTCGTACGACGACGTGCCGGAATGCGTGCCGCGGCTTGACGACATCGAATCGCGATATGGCACGTTGCATGACCGTGTGAAGCAATTCGACCCGCGCCATCCCATACGCTCCGTGCGGATGCTGCGGAAACCTCCATTCGACGGTGTGACGATCGCGCGCGCCGACGACGAGCTGCACCATGGAAGCGCGGTGCCCGACCATAATGTCGAGAACGTGGGCTTGGTCGATCCGCAGGTGACGCACGATTTCTACCATGCCATCGCCGCGAATCCGCGTTTTTCCGGCATTGAGATGGGCGCTTTTCTCGAGCAGTTCGACGGCGATGAGCAGACGCAGTTCGCCGCCGCGACCTATCGCCTGCCGTCCGGCATGCTGGTTGTGGCGTTCCGCGGTACCGACGATTCGCTCGTGGGTTGGAAAGAGGACTTCAACATGGCCTTCCAATACCCGGTGCCGGCGCAGGTGACCGCCGCCGACTATCTCGCCAGGGTGGCCGAGTTGTGGAAGGATGTTCCGATCGTGCTCACCGGCCATTCCAAAGGCGGCAATCTGGCCGTTTATGCGGCGATGAACGCTGAGGACGGGGTGAAGGACCGCATCGAACGCATCTATTCGTTGGATGGGCCGGGCTTCCCTGAGGCGGTGGTGAATAGCTTCGAATATGCGAGCGTGAGCGATCGAATCGTCAAAATCGTGCCGGACTCATCGGTAGTGGGCATGGTGCTGGAAACTCCCGAACGCTGCATCGTGGTGAAATCCGACGTGGAAGGAATAATGCAGCATTTCGTGTTCTCCTGGCAGATGCACGGCGGTGAATTCGACAAAGTCGAGGATGTGGCCAGCAGTTCGGTGACCTTCAACAAAGCGCTGAACAAGTGGCTTGCCAACCTGTCCAAGGAGCAGCGCGAGCGTGCGGTGGACGCGTTGTTTGCCGTGCTCGAAGCGTCCGGTGCGGGCAGTATTTCCGCCATGATGGCGGCCGGGCCGAAAGTCATTCCCGAAATGCTTGGCACGTACGTTGGGTTGAGCGGTGAGGATCGACGCAATCTCAACCAGGCGCTGGCGATTATGTTGCAGGCCGCTCTTGCCCGCAATCCGAAAGTGCGGCGCAAGTAGACGTAGCGCGGAGGTCGTGACGCAGTGGTGTGAGGTGAGGCGTTGCGGTGGATGGCAATCGCTATTAATGCGACATGCTGTGCAGTTTGTTCTAGACAACTTGTATAGTAATTCGCGTTGCGCTTTTAAATCGAGGTACAAAATAGGGGGAGCCATGCCACGTCCACGCCGAGATTCGGAGATTCTGCCAGCCAAAGAACGGCTCGAAAACGCATTCTGGGAACTGCTTTCCGAACGCGAGTATCGCAAAATCACCGTCACCGACATCGTGCGCACGGCGGACGTGAATCGCAATTCCTTCTACTATCATTTCACGGGACTGCCGGAACTTGCCGATTCCGCCATTCTGCACGCCGTGGAAAACACGCCGCTTCCCAGCGCGCCCAACGCGAATTTCAATCCCGACAACGAATGGCGCAAGCATGTCACCGCGCTGCTACGCGAGCCCGAACAGCGTCAGCGTCTTGACCGGCTCGCGCTGCTCGCCGGACCGCACAGCTCGCCGGAACTCGTCGAATCCCTGCAGGACTTCGGCAGGCTCACGTTGATCTCCGTGCTGGGGCTTGACGCCGACCGCCTCGACCTTAAAACCGATCTCATGCTCGACTTCACGGTCGGGGGCATGCTGGCGGTATTGCGCCGTTGGCCGAAACTCCACGAGCAGCTGCCGATGGACGCCGTGTTCAACGAGGACTTGGCGGTGTTGGCCACGGGCATGTTCATGTCCATGTCCAAAACCGACATGCTGGGCTATTGGAAGCGCATCTTCAGCAGTGGTTTCGTGCCCGGGCAGGCGTCTCACGACGACCAAGCCCCGCAATCCGCCGCACAGTGAGCCATACGCCACACTGCGTGACTTGTCGGTGGTAGAAACGTCTGTAGCGGCGCTCTTCCAGGGCGCGGCGGGCGCATGATACGCGCACGCAACAGCACGACAGGGAGGTTGTTCCATGATCAACGAAGCCTACAAGGCCATGCTCGGCGGCAAATCCGTGATCCGCGAGCTGAGCGAATACGCGACCGCGCGCGGCGCCGAAATCGGCTATGAGAACGTGTTCGACTATTCGCTGGGCAACCCGAGCGTGCCGTGCCCGCAGGACTATACCGACGCCGTGATCGACATGTATAAAACGGCCGAACCGGTGGCGTTGCACGGCTATTCTCCGTCCTTGGGCATTCCGTCGGTGCGCAAGGCGATCGCCGAAAGCCTCAACCGCCGCTTCGACATGGACTACACCGCCGACTACATCTTCCCGACCACGGGTGCGGCCGGCGCATTGGCGCATGCGCTGCGCGTGGTGACCAAGCCGGGCGACGAAGTGATCACCTTCGCCCCGTACTTCCCGGAATACCAGCCGTATGTGAACGGCACCGGCGCGCACCTGACCGTCGTTCCGGCCGACACCGAGAACTTCCAGATCAACTTCGACGCGTCGAGAAGGCGCTCAACCCCGGAACCGCGGCGGTGCTCATCAACACCCCGAACAATCCGTCCGGCGCGGTCTATTCCGCTGAAACGCTGACCCGCCTGGCCGAGGTGCTCAACGCCAAGCAGACTGAATACGGCCACGACATCTTCCTGATCGCCGACGAGCCGTACCGCGAGATCGTGTTCGACGGCGGCGAGCAGCCGTATCCGAGCAAATTCTACGACAACACGCTTTCGTGCTACTCGTACTCCAAGTCGCTGTCACTGCCGGGCGAGCGCATCGGCTATGTGGCGGTGAATCCGCGTGCCACCGACGCCAAGCTCATCGTGCCGATGTGCGGCCAGATCAGCCGTGGCACCGGCCACAACTGCCCGTCCTCCACCGCGCAGCTGGCCGTGGCCAAGGTGGTTGACGAGACGAGCGACCTGTCCGTCTACGAGACAAACATGAACCTGCTGTATGACGCGCTGACCCGTCTGGGCTTCGACGTGGTGCGCCCCGGCGGCACGTTCTACATCTTCCCGAAGGCGCTTGAGGAGGATGCGAACGCGTTCTGCATGAAGGCCAAGGATTACGACCTGATTCTCGTGCCGTCCGACAGTTTCGGCGTTCCTGGCTACTTCCGCATGGCGTACTGCATCGACACCGACAAGGTGGAGCGTTCCATCGCGGCGCTGAGAAATTCGTGCACGAGGTGTACGGCCGCTGAGCCGCTCGCGTATTTCGCCTATATTCCGCTTATAGATGGCGGATTCGCTCTCGTGCCTGATGCCATCTCGCTTATAGATGGCGGATGATGCGGGGAAAAGCCGGTTGGAGGGTATGGATATTGCCCCCTAACCGACTTTTTTGCTGTAGGATCCCGCCATCTATAAGCGAGATACCGTGGGGCGATTTGGAAAATCCGCCATCTATAAGCGAGATAGTGCAGGATTGTGGGGCGGCAAGCCGACTGTCTGACGGGACCGTGTGCGTTGATACAGGTTCGCCCGGAGCTGGTGGGGTCCAGCTCCGGGCGAAGTCTGTTATGGGGAAGGAAGGAATCTGAATCGGTTAATGCGTGAATCCGTCAGTGGGTGGCGATCTCGTCGATCTTGGTGATGTGGCCGCCGAACTGGGCGCGCATGGTGGACACGACGCGCAGGATGTTGTCGGCGCCGCCGCGCGAGGTCTGACGTGCGTACAGTGCGGCCGCGGTGGCCGGGGTCGGCACGCCGAGTTCGAGAGCCGCCTCGATCATCCACTTCGCCTCGCCGGACTCGTTGGCGACCGGCGGCATGGACTTGAGCGTCGGGTCGGACTTGAGGCGATGGCCAGCAGGTCGAGCAGCCAGGACTGCACCACGGAACCGTCCCTCCAGGAGCTCATCACGGCCGCCGGATCCTCAACGAGATCGGACTTCACCATGGTGGCGAAGCCTTCGCCGAAGGCCTGCATCATGCCGTATTCGATGCCGTTGTGCACCATCTTGGCGAAGTGGCCGCCGCCCACCGGGCCGGCCAGCACCAAGCCGGAATCGCCTTCCGGCTTAAGTGCCTCGAAAATCGGGCGCGCGCTCTCGAAGTCCCCCTGCTGCCGCCAACCATAAGCGCGTAGCCGCGGTCGATGCCCCACACGCCGCCGGAGACGCCGCAATCCATGAAATGGATGCCCTTCGGCTCCAGTTCGGCCGCGTGGCGTGCGTCGTCGGTGTAACGGGAGTTGCCGCCGTCGATGATCATATCGCCCGGCTGAAGAAGCTCGGCAAGCTCGTTGATGGTGCTGTCGGTCGCTTCACCGGCCGGCACCATGACCCACACCAGACGCGGGGCCTTCAGCGCGGCCACCAGTTCCTTCAGGCTTGCCACGGTGCGGTCCGACTCGGGGGAGTGGTCGTAGCCGACCACCTCATGCCCTGCCGCCGCGATGCGCTTCGCCATGTTGCCGCCCATACGTCCCAGGCCGATCATTCCCAACTGCATGATGTGCTTCTTTCTCTAAAAATGGTTGAAAAGTTTTTGCGATTTTGAATAAGGATTGATGCCGCCCGTTGGCTTCCCGCGCCTTCCGCAACGCAGAAAAGAAGGTTGCGGCAAGCTTTGCGGGCGGCAAGTTTTGGTTATGTTTTGGGTTATGTGAGTGTGGTTGCGATTGCTGCGTTCAGTGCGTCAAAGCACCAGCGAGAGCAGCATCACGCAGCCCAGACCGACCACCGACAGAATGGTTTCCATCAGCGACCAGGTCTTCAGCGTCTGGCCCACGCTCATGCCGAAGTATTCCTTGACCAGCCAGAAGCCGGCGTCGTTGAGGTGGGAGAAGAACACGGAGCCTGCGCCGATGGCCAGCACCAGCAGTGCCAGATGGGTCGGGCTCATGCCGGCGGCGAGCGGCACCATGATGCCGGAGGCGGTGACGGTCGCCACGGTTGCGAACCGGTGGCGAGACGGATGAGCACGGCCACCAGCCAGCCTGCGATCAGCGGGTTCATGGCGGATTCGGTGATGGAGTTGGCGATCACGTCGCCGATGCCGGAGTCGACCAGCGTCTGCTTGAAGCCGCCGCCTGCGGCGACGATCAGGATGATGCCGGCCACGGAGCCGAAGGACTGTCCGACCATGCCGTTGACGGCGTCACGGGAGAACTTCTGCATGTAGCCAAGGGCGACCATGGCGAAGACGGTGGTGATGAGCAGTGCCACGAGCGGGGTGCCGAGGAACGCGATCACACGGCCCCAGGCGGTGGTGTTCTGACCGGTCAGATCCACGATGGACGCGGCGAGCATCAGCACGACCGGCAGCAGGATCACGGACAGGGCGGTGCCGAAGGACGGGCGGTTTTCCGCGGATTTCGGAGCTTCGGCCTCAGCCTCGTTCTCCGGAGCTGCGATCGGAACCCACTTGGCGGCGAGCCTGCCGAACAGCGGGCCGGAGATGATGACGGTCGGGATGGCCACGATCAGGCCGAGGGCCAGGGTGATGCCGAGGTTCGCGTTCAGCGCGCCGATGGCGGTCAGCGGACCGGGGTGCGGCGGCACGAAGGCGTGCAGCGTGGACAGGCCGGCGAGGGCCGGGATGCCGAGCAGCACCACAGGGGACTTGGAACGACGGGCGGCGAACAGCACCACCGGGATGAGGATGACCACGCCGACCTCGAAGAACATCGGGATGCCCACGATGAACGCGATCAGTGCCATGGCCCACGGCAGACGCTGCAACGGTGTCTTGGCCATGATGGTGTCGACGATGGTGTCCGCACCGCCCGACTTGAACAGGATGGTGCCGATGATCGAGCCGAACGCGATAAGCAGGCCCACGTTGGAAATCGTGCCGCCGACGCCGGAAGTGAAGCTATCGAACGCCTTGTCGAACGGCACGCCCGCGCACACGGCCATGACGAATGAGCCGGCGAGCAGGGACAGGAACGGATGCACCTTGCATGCCGCGATGAGAAGAACGATGACGGCGATGCCGATGATCGCCGCTGCGATGAGATTCATGAATCCTCCTTGACTCGTTGAATTTCTCTTTCGATTTTAGTTATGTGCGATTATTTTGCGCTGTGTTGCGGCTTGCGCCGTTCACTCGGCTTGCTGCGATTGCGCGGCCACCTTCGCCGCGTACTCGTTCACTGCGGCGACGGCACGTTCGACCATTTCCTCGACGCTGCCTTCGATGGAGACTTCCACGCCGTTCTCGTCTGGCTGGAGCGGCTCAAGAATGGCGAACTGGCTCGGCAGCAGTGCCGGCGGCATGAAGTGGCCCTTGCGCTCGTTGAGACGCTGCTGGATGAGTTCCTGCGAGCCGGTCAGATGCACGAAGAAGGTGGGAACGTTCTGGGCGAGCACCTCACGGTAGCTGCGCTTCAGGGCGGAGCTGGAGACCACGGTGTTCTCGTCCAGCGCCTCGCGAGCCACCATCCAGGTGTTGATGACCTTGAGCCACGGCCAACGGTCCTCGTCTGTCAGCGGAATGCCTGCGCTCATCTTGTCGATGTTGGCCTGCGGATGGAAGTCGTCGCCCTCCGCGTACACGTATCCGAGACGTTCGTGAATGGCTTCTGCCACGGTGGATTTGCCGCATCCTGCAACACCCATCACCACTACGTGAATGCTCATGTTGTCCTCCTTGAACTCTGCTGTATTGCCAGTGCCACTTCGCATCGGCGATGACATCAATATAGCTATGAAAGGTAGTACTAGTCAAGTTAAAAGTACTACGAATAAAAATAATCATGCGACTTGCTATGCTGTAGGTAGTACAAATCGGCGGCAAATCGCGCGAATCGTGCGGGGGTAATTATTCGGACGTCACGCGAACGGCAATCGTATACGGCGTGTCGCAAAAACCTGAAAAAAGATTTGCACGCACAACGAGAGGAATTGTGGATGGCAGGAAACGAAAACGGCGGCGAACTGCTGCAGGATGCAGTGTGTCGCACGCTGGCCATCGAAATGCTGGACGGCAAATGGCCGGCCGGTGAAAGCCTGACGTTGGAAGACGTGCAGAACCGTTTCGGCATCTCCCGTACCGTGGCGCGCGAAGTCGCCAAAACGTGGAATCCATGGGTGCGGTGACGGTGCGTCGACGCGTCGGATTGGTGGCGCGGCCGTTCTCCGACTGGCAGGCGCTCAACCATCAGGTCATCGAATGGCGGCTCCACTCCACGCAGCGCGAGCGGCAGCTGTCGTCATTGACCGAATTGCGATTGGCGGTCGAACCGGCTGCGGCGGCCTCGGCGGCACGCCTCGCCTCCATCGACGTCAAGGCGAAATTCCCCGTCTACGCGGCGCAGATGCGCCAAATCGCCGAATCAAACGAAGAGGGGGCTGCTGGCCTGACCAAATTCCACGATCTGGACGTGGAATTCCATACTTTGATACTGCGTGAAAGCGGCAACGAGCTGTTCGCCGCGCTTGCCGACACCATCGCCACCGTGCTGCGCGGCCGTGTGGAACTCGGCAAATACCCGATGAAGCCGAAGCCGGCCGCGCTCGACGCGCACGATGCGGTCGCCGACGCGATAGCGAAGGGCGATCCGGAACGTGCGCGCAAGGCCATGTTCGACATCGTCGACGAAGTGGCCCGCGCGCTCAACTTCTTCTAAAACCAGTCGCTACCGGCGTCGAACCGCCGGATTCGCGGCTCAAATCACAGGTTCGCGTCGACCGTCTGACGCAGGTCGTCAACGATTTCGCCCAAAGTCTCGCTGAACACCGCTTGATCGGCGTACATCGAATCGAACAGCGTATCGATGTTTTTGCGGAAATCCTTCGGCAGAATGGCGCAGTCGCGTTCGGCGAGCTTGTCGAGACGCTTCTCGCCGGGGTGTGTGCGGCGGTTCAGCGCGAACAGCACATCGAAATACGATTCCATGAACGCGGCCATGCGATGGTTGACCGCGATTTTGTCGCCTCGGCTCGCGGCCTTGCGGATCTGTGCGTCGTACGACGGCAGGTTGCCGGTAAGTAGACGCATGTTGCGATTGATGATGTTGCGGCGCAGTTCCTCGGGGAACGGCACGTCGAACCGCTGTCGGGTCGCGGCGTACTGGCCGTCGCGGTCGAACAGCACCTTGCTGGTGAGCATGTTGTGCCACATGCACGTCGTATAGCCGTTGCTGGCCTGGAACCGTTCCACCACGTCGGCGACATTGGCTGCGAACTGGTCCAGATCGCGGTACAGCACGTCGATATTGGTGCCGTCGTTCAGCGTGCAGTCGTCTTCGGTCTCCCAAAAATCGTTGTCGATTTCCATATGGCTGCAATAGTTGCGCAGCAGCCTGCGGCGGCGTTCGGCAGACACGGGTGCGGTGACGTACACGTAGACGTCGTAATCGGATTTTTCATCGTTGTCGCCGGTGGCGCGTGACCCACCCAACGTGATGGCCTCGACTTCCGGCCATGCGGACACTGCTTCGACTAGTTCATTTGCCAATGACATCGTTTACCTCTCTCTGCGTCATTGCTGGAGCGGCGCTACGTTGCGCCACGGTGTGCAAACGATGCCAGTATAACATACCAGATGGTAACTGTCGAAGTTGTGCCGGCCTACGCGGTTTCCCGCAGGCCGGCACAGCGCATTCCGCCGAACGACGATTGTCAGGCGGAATGCTATCGAGCGATCGCTGTCGAGCGGAACGCTGTCGGACGGCAGCTGTCAGTCGACGGTTGCGGCTTCCGTCGAACCCTTGGTCGGATCCTTCTGCAGAAGCAGGAAGACGAGCGCGACGGCCAGCAGAATGGCTATCGACAGCACGCCGATCGACGCGTTGCCAGTCAGCGACGTCGTGGTAGCGACGAGGAACGTGCCGATAATCGACGCCGTCTTGCCGAAAATATCGTAGAAGCCGTAGTACTCGTTGGCATGGTCCTTCGGAATGATCTTGCCGTAATACGAGCGGGACAGCGCCTGGATGCCACCTTGGAACATGCCGACCAGAATCGCCAGAATCCAGAATTCAAGTGCGGCGCGCAGGAAGAACGCGGCGAAGAAGACGATGCACATGTACGCCACCACGGCCGCGGTGATCATGGTTTTCGAGCCGAACCGGCCTGCCAGCTTGCCGTAGATGATGGAGCAGGGGAACGCCACGAACTGCGTGACGAGCAGCGCCACGACCAGCTGCGTGGAGTCGATGCCCAGCTGCGTGCCATACGACGTGCTCATGGAAATGACGGTGTTGACGGCGTCGATGTAGAAGAAGACGCGATCATGAACATCCACAGCGGCTTGTTCTTGCGGATGGCGCGGAACGTGGAGCCGAGCTCGGCGAACGTGCCGCGGATGGCCTCGCCTGCCTGCCCCGCGGTGGCGCGGTAATGCACCTGCTTATAGCTGGTGAGCAGCGGAATGGTGAACGCCACCCACCACAGCGCGGTGATGACGAACGAGGCGCGCGTGCAGGCTGTGGTCGACCAGCCGAACAGCGCGGGGCCTCCGAAAATCAGCGCGATGCAGACGATGAACGGCACGGTCGAACCGATATAGCCCCATGCGTAGCCGTGTGAGGAAATGCGGTCCATCCGTTCGTTCGAAGTCGTGTCCACCAGCATGGAGTCGTAGAACGTAAGCGAACCATTAAGGCCGATGGTGGTCAGCACGTACACGATGATGAACGCGAGCCAACCAAGCGGCATCGCCATCGCGCAGCACATGACCACGCCCGTCAGGAAGAAGCCGGTGAAGAAGCGGATCTTCATGCCCTGCACGTCGGCGATGGAGCCGAGCAGCGGCATAAGCACGGCGATGACGAGCGATGCGATGGTCTGCGCGTAGCCCCACGTCGACACGATGTTCGTCTCGCCGGCCGCCTTGAGCAGCGAATTCGCGTAGATCGGCACGACGGCGGTGGACAGCAGCACGAACGCGGAATTGCCGACGTCGTAGACGATCCACTTCTTCTCGCGTGGCGTCATCATATGCTTGGATTGCTGGCTGGATTTTTGGTTGGATTGCTGCGGCTGCTGGGCCTGCGCGTTCTGCTGGGACGGCTGGGTCTGCGGCTCGGCTGTGTCGGTCAATGTTGACTCTTTTCGGCTAAATGTCAATCTTATGGCTCATCTTATTCCATTACTTCATCGTACGGGCGTGGCGGGTGGTAACAGACCATTCGACATGAACAGCGCATGAACAAGCATGTTCTGCCCGTACGGGCCGCATACGCGTGCTGTCGAGACATGGCAAAAACGGCGGAATATGGGGAATGCAAGCCGATTTTCGTCCACAAGTTTGCGATTGGCCGGGGCTGGTTGTATAGTTGAGAAGTTGTGTGTTCTGCCATGCACTTCGTTGTGTGGTGTCGAACGCGCAGACTTGCAAGTCAATAGTAATTATAGGGAGTCCATTATGGCAGCTCGTTGCGCAGTGTGCGGCAAGGGACCGCAGACCGGTTTCACCGTTTCGCACTCACATATTCGCAATAAGCGCACCTTCCGCCCGAACCTGCAGCCGGTTCGCACCACCATCGACGGCGAGAACGTTCGCGTTCGCGTTTGCGTCAAGTGCATCAAGGCTGGCAAGGTTCAGCGCGTTGAAGCGTGAATCGCGAAATAACAGCTTGAAACCCCGGTAGACCAATGGTCACCGGGGTTTTGCTTTATCTTGATCCCGCCAGGGCTTTAAGCGTTCGGATTTCTCCACTCGATGGAGAAATCTTCCCGCTTACAGTGGCGTTTGCGTCCGTATTCCTCCAGTAGGTTGGAGGAATACTCCCTGGTTGGCTGGTTTGCGTCCTGATTTCTCCAGCGACTGGAGCTTTTTGCCCGCTAAGGGGCTTGTGGGACGGGTGATTTCTCCAGTGGGTGGAGGTTTTGCCCGCTGAGGGGCTGGTTTGCGTCCGTATTCCTCCAGCGAGTGGGGAATTTGGGCGGTTTGAGTCGTACCCAGTGGTAGAAGCCGCATCTGTCGGCATAACTGGGGAGAATGGTGCGTTATGAGCACCACACTGGAAACACCGATTTCATCAATCGAGAGCAACCGCCGCAGAGTCGGCGCGCTGAAATCGCTTGGTGTGGTGTCAGTTGGCGACGCCCTGACCTATTATCCGTTCCGCGTAACCGATCCGGTTCCCGCGCGCTCACTGCATGAAGCGAAAATCGGGGAGAAAATGGCGTTCGCCGCGCATGTGCTCGAAACGCGCGTTTTCCCCATGGCACGTCGAGGCTCCGCCTGATCGCAACAGTCACGGACGACGATTTCGCAGCGCGTCGCAACACCCCAAACGTTGGCGTCGCTGGTCGTTCTTTCGTTAGTCGCAATCGTATGTTGACTGGGTGCAGCGCAAACTGCACGCGGGAGCGCTGCTCGTCGTCGCAGGCGAGCCAAGCGTGTACGACAATCGTCTGCAATTCACGCATCCCGACCTGCTCACCATCAATCCCGTGCAATCGCAGTCGGAAAACGGGGAATGGAACGACTGTTTCGGCGATCCTGCGAATCCGCCTCTCGGCAATCTGAAATACGATGCGCAAACGATCGACGAAGCGCTGAAACGAGTTTGCCGTCCACGACCGGTATATCATGCAACTTCGCGAATTTCCAGCGAACATATTCATGAATCGGTATTGAAATATATGGATGCGTTGCGCGGAGCCGAATATTTGGCAACGCAAAATGCAGGGAATTTCTTAGATAATCCTACGCAAGAAGGGGATTTTGATATTCCCCAAATTGATCGAGAAATACAGATTAAAGTACTCGGTAATGCTATTCCCGATATTATTCCGGAAGATTTTCGTGAGGAATATGGGCTTATGCATCGTGCTGAGGCATTCATGGCGATTCATGATCCGGTTGATCGCAAGAATTTCGATAACGCCTTGCAAACGTTGCGATATGAGGAAGCGCTGATCTGCCAGACCGCGCTCGTCAAATCACGCGATGCATCGCGCAAATCCAAGGCTACCGCATGCCCTGAAACGCGGTTGAAAGACGATTTCATCGCGTCGCTGCCATTCACCCTTACGAACGGCCAACAGCAGGTCATCGCCGATATTTCCGCCGATATGGCGCACGATTACCCCATGCAACGATTGCTGCAAGGCGAGGTCGGTTCCGGTAAGACCGTGGTCGCGGTTGCTGCCATGATGCAGGCCGTCGGATCAGGCGGCCAGGCCGTGCTTGTAGCGCCAACGCAGGTTCTTGCCGAACAGCATTATGCGAGCATTTCCACAATGGTATCCAAACTGGGAAAAAGCGACGCAAATTCGAGTGATAATCAAAAAATCTAGATGATGCCAATGCGCGACGAAGCAATAAACGGTCCGCGCAAAGTTCGAAAGATGGGGAATTTGACGCAAAAACAATTCACAATAATGCTGTGGATAAAGGTGTACAACTTGCAGACCTTCTTGATTTGGCCGCATCTGATGATGTGGAAACCGGATTTTCCGGCAAAGGAAACGATATATTTGGCACAAAAGATGGGGAGATTCCTGTATTTCTTCTCACGGGAAGTATGCGACTTGCCGAACGTCGTCGCGTGCTCGCAGCAGCCGCATCGGGCATGCCCTGCATCGTTGTGGCAACGCACGCCGCATTCTCCAAAAGCTTCCAAGCGCCGAACCTCACCTTGGCGGTGATCGACGAACAGCACCGCTTCGGTGTGGAACAGCGCGAATCGTTGAATTCCAAGGGTTCTACGGCGCCTCATCTGTTGGTCATGACGGCCACGCCGATTCCGCGCACCGCAGCCATGACCTGGTTCGGCGATCTCGACATTTCCTCGCTGACCGAACTTCCCGGCGGCCGCAAGCCGATTCGCACATTCGTGGTGCCGGAAGACAATGCGTCGTTGATGGGCGAAATGTTTGCCCTGATTCGCAAGCGCATCGACGCGGGGGAACGTGCCTACGTGGTCTGCCCGCGCATTGACGCCGATGCCGAAGATGCGGACGGCGCGCTGGCGGCGTCCGCGGCTTCAGGCTCGAAAAACGCAGGCTCGTCGGCCGCGGCTTTTGACGACGCCTACGATCTTGGCGAAGACGACGAACAGCGCGCACAACGCCCCCCGTTGCATTCCGTGGCGGAAATCGTGGAGCGTCTGCAATCGCTGCCGCAATTCAAAGGCATTCGATTCGCAACATTGACCGGGCGTGACGATGACACCACAAAATCGCAGGTCATGGCCGATTTTGAATCCGGCATAACGCCGATTCTGGTGGCGACCACGGTGATCGAGGTCGGCGTGGACGTGGCGAAAGCCAGCTGCATCGTGATTTTCGATGCGGACCGGTATGGGCTTTCGCAATTGCACCAGTTGCGTGGGCGCGTCGGCCGAGGCGGCACCGATTCGGGGGCTTTCCTGATTTCGCGTGCGCCCGCGGACAGTGATGCCGCCCGCCGTCTTGACGTGATTCAGGGCACGTTGGATGGTGCCGAAATAGCGCAGGCCGATTTGGAATTCCGCGGCGCCGGCGACGTGCTCGGCGACGCGCAATCTGGCGGAAAGTCAGGTTTGAAGCTGCTTCGTGTGGTTAAGGATGTGAAGATTATTGAGCATGCGCGGGTTGAGGCTACGAGGCTTGTCGCTCAGGATCCTGATTTACTCGAACATGTGCAGTTGGCCGGGGCGGTGCTTGATTTCACGCGCGGCAATGAAACGTTCCTGACCAGTAATTAGTTTGGTGCGATTAATTAATCGCCTGGCACGCTAGAGTGGTGCGTATGCGCGTAATTTCAGGACGATTCAAAGGCGTTGCATTGACCACGCCGAAAGCGGGCACTCGACCGACCACCGATCGCACCAAAGAGGCGATTTTCTCGCATCTCGATTCATGGGGAGTGTTGGACGATGCCCGCGTGCTCGATTTGTTTGCAGGAACCGGCGCTTTGGGCATCGAAGCATTGAGCCGTGGCGCACGAGAGCTGGTGGCGGTGGAATCATCCGCTCCGGCGGCCGCATTGATCGCGCAGACGCTGACCGCGTTGAAACATAACCGTTCGTGGGAACATGGCATGAGTGCCCGCGTGGTGAAGGCGCGCGCGGAAAAATACGCGGCTTCAGCTTCGGCCGTTGAACCGTTCGACATGGTGTTCATCGACCCACCGTACGCCTTCGAAACGAATGATTGCAACCAGCTGCTCGCCGATCTTGCCAGCCGTGAACTGACTTCCAACAACACGGTGATCATGCTGGAACGATCCACCCGTTCCGAAGAGCCCACGGCTCCAGAAAACTGGGAAATCACCGATCGGCGCGATTACGGCGAAACCGCCGTGTACTACATCGAACTAAGCAAGCCAATCGCTGAATCGTAAATTCGGCGCTATGATGTCAGCATGTTTACCAGTGCCGCATCGTCGCGAATGTTTTATGTCGACAGCGAACTCGATTACAGTTCGGTGATCAACTCCGATCACCGCGAATCTTGGGGCAGTAATCAGCTGTATCCAGCAATTGTGCGTGTGCATACGGAAATGCCTGCGCAGAATGTGCCATTGCATTGGCATCTTGGCTCGGAACTGGTATATGCGCGTCATGGTGACGTTCGTTTGTTCATCGACGGCATGGACGTTACTCTGCGCAGCGGGCAGTTGTGCTTGATTAGTCCCAAAGCCCTGCATTCCATTCATCCAATGCCGCATGATGATTCACAGAACGTGTTATCCATATCCTTCGATGGTGAATACTTGTCTCGCATGTGTCCGGAATTAGCGAATATACGGCTGAATCAAGGGGTTGTCTACGGAGTAGATGGCATTGTGGACGGTCAACTCCTTGGCTTGTGCGAGCAGATTGTCGGTTGTGTGGAAAATGATGGCTCGGCGCTGCAGATGCTGCAACTCAATGCGTTGCTGTATGAGCTGCTTTATCATGTGTGTACCCAGTGTACGGTGATGGATTGCTATACTACTGATGGTGAGGCAAAACATATCAGTAGTAACGCAGTCTGCAGTACTGCACATGCTTTCAATGCTGGCGATGTTGCGACTGTCAGCGAAGGCTCGGGTGTTGGCGTGCGTCGTATCACTGAATATATGGAACGGCATTACGCGCAGGATCTGTCTATCGGGCAGCTCGCATCACAGTTCGGCTATTCACGTGAGCACTTCTCTCGACTATTCAAACGCGGCACAGGAGTTACGCCCGACCGATATCTGACGGAAATCCGGTTGCAATCGGCTCTTGATGATTTGCTCAATACTGGCGATACCGTTGCGCAAATTGCGCAGCATAATGGATTTCCCAACGTGCGATCGTTTACAACAGCATTTGCAGCACGTTTTTTTCCGCTACTCCTGCAGTATATCGACGTGCTCACAACGCATAAAATATGTAGTGCGGGCGCTTGCGTAACGTTATGCTTAACTCTTGCGTAACGTTATGCTTAACTTGAGTGATTTTTTCGCAAAATCAAGTATTCTCAGCGTGTCACAAAAACCGACTTTTTTCTGTCAAAAAGTCACCTAAATAGTTGATATGTGCTCTCGTAAGCTGAAATCACAGCCGCATGTCGTAGCAGACAGGCGGCACAGTGCACGTGAACAGTGTGCATAAAGAGAAATAGCGAAGGAGCGAACTATGAGTGATACCACCGTGACAGCTAAAGCTGCCCCAATGTCGCAGCTGCCGCAATCCGGACCGAAACGAGTCATGCTTAAAGGTGCAATCTTGTCTCTGGCTCTGCTGCTACAAAGCATTTCCGTTACTGCAGCAGTCGTGTCCAGTCTTAAACAAGACTTTCCCAACGCTTCTGCCATGGAACTGCAATGCTTTGTGACAGTGCCTGTGCTGGGTAACATCATTGCCACGCTGATTGGAGGACGCTTCGCCACAAGAATCGGTAAGAAAAACCTGTGTATCATCGGTACGTTGTTGTGCTTCATCGGTGGTTTTCTGCCAATGTTCGTGCCGATACTTGATGGACAAACCGCGCTTCGTGTGTTCGCAGGTTTTGGTTTGGGTTTGATCCAGCCGTTGTCTGCATCGTTGATTGTCGATTGCTTCAAAGGTAAGGAAGCGGACACACTGATGGGTTTCCAATCCTCTGCGGTTGGTTTGGGCGCCACTATTATTTCTTCCACCATTGCAGGCATCATGTCGTTCGACTGGCACTACTTCTACTACGTGTATTTCTTCGCACTGGTGGTTATGGTGATTGTGTTGTTCTTCATTCCGAACGCAGTAAACGACTTGGGTCGTGAAGAAGTAATTTCCACTGAAACTAACGCAGCTCCGAAGCAGCGCAAGAAGATGCCGATTTCCGCGTATTTCGGCATGTTGCTACAGATCATTTTTGCCACTGGTTACGGCTTCTACACTATCAATCTGTCGCTTGCCGCTGAAGAAACCGGCACCATCACCGCAGTACAAGCGGCAACGGTCATCACCATCATTTCCGTGTCTTCCCTGATTGGTGGTCTGTTCTTCGGACTTGTCAAGAGCTTCGTCGGCATGTGGGTTGGCGTGATCGCCATCGCCATGCAAGGTATTGCACTGCTCATTTGGGGTAATACCACTTCGCTTGCCGCTTGGAACGTGGCTGGTGTGCTGCTGGGCGTGGGTTTCTGCTGGTTCATGCCATACGTGAACATTCTGGTGAACGAGCATACCGATCCATCCATCTCTGCACAGGCCACTTCTTATGCGTTCTTCGGCAACTCCGTTGGTTCCTTCATTCCGCCGTATGCATTCGCAGCACTGGGCGCAATCACCGGTATCACCAGCCCGTGGAAGTCCATGAACATGGTGCCGCATTCATGGTCGTGTGCATCGTGCTCATCCTGGCATTCATGGCGTCGGAAAAGAAGAAGACTGCAGCAATTGTTGCCTGACGGCAATTCGTGTACTGCAACATGCATATTGAAAAATGGAGAAAACAATAATGATTGATATCGAAACCATGGTAGAACCACCCGCGGCGGAGCCACTCAAACCAATCTTCACACCAGTCGATAAAGTCGCGGAATTCCCCCATTCCGATGAGCTGCCGGAAGGTTGCCAAGTATTTGACATCAACACTGACGATTTCTTCTACTCCACGTATATAACGCACGAAACATATGTGACGCGACGTGACGTGGACGGCAACGACCTCGATCTGCAGATGACCATCTACACACCGTTCCATGACGATGGCAACATGCCCGACGGTAAACCAGAAGCAGGTTGGCCGGTAATCGTGATCATACGTGGAGCCGCTTTCTTTAAGCCGAACCTGTCCAGTTTCAACAGTCTATATATTCGACTGGCGGAAAAGGGATATATGGTTGTAGTGCCGGAATATCGTCCAAGCACCGTCGATCCGTTCCCTGCACAAATGCAGGACTGCAAAACCGCTGTACGTTATGTGCGCCGCAATGCCGAACGGCTGGATGCTGATCCTAATCGCATCGCATTATTCGGTGACTCTGCTGGCGGCCATACCGTACTTATGGCAGGTTTTACCGGTGATCGCGAGCCGGATACTCCAGATTACGGCGAGACCAGTGCTGAAGTGCGCTGTATCATCGACTGGTATGGTCCCACCGATTTTGTGAAAATGAACTACTATCCGAGTTCGCAAGATCACAATCCTGCGCAATGCCCGGAAGGTATGGAACTCGGCGGCGTTAGTGTGCTGGAAAACCCGGAACTGAGCCGTGCAGCTTCGCCAATGACCTATTTGAGCGCTGACAGGCCGACTCCGCCGACCTTGATTATGCATGGCGGTCGTGATCTGCTCGTACCGTTCAACCAGAGTTGCAGGCTGTATGCGACCATGAAGGTGCTTGATAAAGACGTGACTTTCTACAAGCTTGACAATGCCAGCCATGCCGCCTATGGATTCCGCAGTGACAAGGCAATCGGGTTGGTACTTGATTGGCTGCGGAAGCGTTTGTGAAACTGGCGGATAATGCGGTAATGCTGTAACGTTACCGAACTGCTGCCAAATCGTTGCCGAGTCGATATGAGAAAACGTCAATCCGATGATGTTACGTGCATCTTGGATTGACGTCTTTCGTATTTGCGCTTTTGGGAATACGCGACTTTTATCGCTTGCGGGGGTAGGGCCGGAGACTTCCCAACCGAGCGACATAAGCGTCTTGCGATCGGCTTTGTCGAGCTTGGCGCAATCCAACGCTTCGATCAGGTCGGGACGCAACTCATTGGTTTTCTCGAGCGCCTCATCGCGGCGGAAACGATCCACTTTCGCATGATTGCCGGAAAGCAGCACGTCCGGAACCTTGATGCCACGCCATTCCGCGGGCTTCGTGTACTGTCGGTGCTCCAACAGCGCGTTCTCGCCCGTATACGATTCCTCAACAATCGAAGCGGCATTGCCCATAAAACCGGGCAGCAGTCGCGTGATTGCCTCCAGCATGACCGAAACCGCAACCTCGCCGCCGTTCAACACGTAATCGCCGATCGAATATTCGCGCACGTCAATGCCTTGCGCGCGGTAATACTGCGGAATGCGCGCGTCATACCCTTCGTAACGGCCGCAGCCGAACAGCAGATGATCGGCATGGCTCAGTTCCGTCGCATCCTGTTGTGTGAACAGTGGGGCGGAAGGATTCGGAAAATCAGCACAGGACCTGCGGAAGATGGTGCAATATCAGTTTTTTCGGAATTCTCAGGACCTGCGGAAGATTGTGCAGTGTCGGAATCTGCAGTATCGCAAGAATCGCCAGTATCGAAGGAATCCGCAGAATCCTCAATATTTTCCGTATTTTCGATTACCGCAGGCTCAAGCTGCAGCAGCTCGTCGAGGCATTCGCTCCACACTTCCGGCTTCATCACCATGCCTGCGCCACCGCCGACAGGAGTGTCGTCGACGGAATGATGTACGTCGTGCGTCCAGTCGCGCAGATTGTGCGCGGTAACCTCCACAAGCCCTTTCGACTGCGCTTTGCCGAGCAGACTGAGGTTCAGCACTTCAAAATATTCCGGGAAAACAGACACGATATCGATCTTCATAATGTTCAGAATACCGGGATGCCTGCCAAGTGGCAGGAAACATAAAAAGTGGGCACTGGATTCCAATGCCCACTTGAATGGATATGTGATCGAAAGCGCGTAATCATGAATGCTTACGCAGGATCGCAAACGATCACAGACCCGGAATAAGACCTCCAGGCGGATCGAGGGTCAGATAGCCCTCTTCGAGGTCGATGTCTGGCACGAGCTCGTCCACGAATGGCACAAGCGCGCTGTTCTCAACCACACGCCGTCGGCATCCTTCACCGGATTGGCGAGACGAATCTTCAGCAGCCATTGGGCCACTTCTATCACGTCAACGACTTTGCCGACCACCACGCCCGGTTCGAGACCAAGCATATTGTCTTCAGCCAGTCGCGCCTCAAGACCGATGAGGTCTTTCGGATACCACTCGTCGGCTTCAAGCATGTCTTCCGGATCGTCCGCCTCGCCATACAGCACAATGCCGTTGGCTGCTTCGGACTGGTCGCGGTTGTCAATGCCTTCGAACTTGATAATCCAACGGTTTTTGAAGGTACGGGAGTTCTCCACCACATACTCTTCTTCGCCGTCTTTCGTGTACAACACAGCACCGGGAGCGAACCGGTATTCCGGTTCGTCCGTAAAGATCTGCACGGTGACTTCGCCTTTGAGCCCCTGCGCACGCCCGATACGACAGACCCTCAGCAGCTCGGGCTGTTGAGGGTCGTCAGAATGCATATCACGCACCACGCTAGGATCTCACCTGCGCACGTCCATGATGTCGACGCGCACCTTGTGGTCGGACAGTGCCTGCACCACGGCGCGAATCGCATTTGCCGTGCGTCCGCTGCGTCCGATGACGCGACCGATGTCTTCCGGGTTGACGCGCACGCGAATGAGTTCGCACGCGCGTTCTCATGGGACTTCACCGATACGTCGTCGGGAAAATCGACGATGTTCTTAATCAGATGTTCCACAGCCTGGGCGAGCATGATCACTCAGCTTCCGCAGCCGGCTCTTCAGCCGGAGCTTCCTCGGTAGCGGCGGCTTCGGCTTCAGCCTTGGCCTTGGCGTCAGCTTCGGACTTTGCAGCCTTCAGCTTCTGAGCCTGAGCCTCAACGGCCTCAACGCGAGCGGCGGCATCCGGGCCAGCTTCAACGGTCTTCAGGGTGCCTTCAGCACCGTCAAGGCCCTTGAACTTCTGCCAGTCACCGGTGATCTTCAGCAGGTTCAGCACCTGCTCGGTCGCTGAGCGCCAACGCCGAGCCAGTACTGAGCGCGCTCGGAATCGATAACGATGGTCGAAGGCTGGGTGTTCGGATTGTAGGTACCGATCTCTTCGATGGCGCGGCCATCACGCTTGGTACGGGAATCCATGATCACCACGCGGTAGAACGCGTAGAACTTCTTACCCATGCGCTTCAGACGAATCTTGGTTGCCAAAATGGCTCTCCTTGTATAACTAGGGGTGTGCGTTTCGTTTTCTGTGTGGGGCACGGAATCCGAAACCCACATGTTCCTCACGTCACGCGATAGTTAGAGGGCCTCGCGCGCGCGAATAACTTACCAAGTATAACCGTGGGGTACGGACGGATGGGTCTTAGGATGTTTCCCGCTCTATGCGACTTTCCGAATCCGTGCAAAACCGGGAAGTCGTTTGTCTGATTCTGCGGAAACGGTCAATTATGCGGCGAATGTGATGCCTTGAATGACCGAATCGGCAGAATCGGACATTTGCTGGCATTCGTGAGATGTTTGCGTGGGTCTACATGGCGGAATCGTCGGAATCAGGCAGGCTGGCTACACTTGGAGGTTCCGAGTTTGCGTATATCCGTTCGGAGTGAACGGTTTGCATAGGGGGAGTTGCCTGAATGATTATCGCGCTTTGGATTGCGTTGATTATTTGCGTTGTATGGATTGCGCTTGGCGAGATGCCGGCTGGTTGGGATGGCCATTTGCCGCTGCCGTACTTGATTGCGTTGATTCCGTTGCTGTGGATTCCGACGCTTGCGATCGCCGTCGCCGGTTTCGCGTTGCATGAGCCGGCTCTCGGGGGAGTCGCTGCGGTGGTCTGTTTTGCGTCGCTGCTGCGCAAAATCGCATATTGGATGGAAAATCTCAATTCTCCCAATACTGCGCAGAGGGTCGCCGAAAAAACTTGCGGAAAGCGTGAAACATCTCGTGAAACAGGCAATGAAGCTGTTACGGAATCCGCGAAACATGGCCGTTTCCGTGTGATGACGCTGAACTGCCGATTCGGTCGCGCCAACGCTGCGGCAATCGTCAGTGCGGTCAAAAAACATGATATTGCAGTACTTGCATTGCAGGAATTGACGGACGATCTGGTTGCGCAATTGGACGCTTCGGGATTGTCTGATTCGCTTCCGTACCGTCAGTTGGGGGAGAGCAAGGGGACGGACAATGGCGGATTCAACGGTGTGTGGATTCGTATTGAACCAAGCGACATGTCTCCGGTCACTGCGGTGATTCCCGCGGCCGACGTGCCGGGCGTGTGCTTCCCGATCGATTCGATGCGCGGCATCACGTTTGTTTCGGCACATCCGAAGTCTCCGATGCGCGGATGCAGGGAATGGTCCGCCGGCATCATCGGTTTGGGGGAGTTGGCGACCACTCAGAAGCAGGGCGACATCACCGTTGTGTTGGGTGATTTGAATTCCGGTACCGATCATCCAAGCTTCCGCAAGCTGCTGAATGCGGGCTTCAAGGATGCGGCCTTGTGCGAGGCGAAGGGCCGTCATGCCACGTTCCCATCATGGCTGCCGTGGCCGCGCATCATTCTCGACCATGTGCTTTTCACCAAGGGATTGGACGCTTCCGACGTGAGTTCGTTCTGCGTTGAAGGTAGCGATCATCTTGCGCTTGTTGCCACGTTGACGTTGAAGTAGTTGATGGCGATTATAAGGTAGTCGATTCAGCTGAAAACAGCTGATTGGAGTACGCAAAAAAGGGATGCGATTCGTCTTGAATCACATCCCCTTTTTATACGTTACCGTTTTCGCGTCGCTTGCTTTAGTGCAGCAAGCCGGACAGTCCGCCGCCAAAGTTCGGCGGCAGCTCACCGGGCATCGCCCATCAAGTCTTGCAATCCGGCGGGAAGTGCAGGATTCTGCGGCTTCTTGGCAAAAGCGGAACCGCCGGAAGACTTACCGTCGGAGTTCTTGCCGGCAAGCTTGTCGCGCAATGCCTTCTCTTCAGCCTCGCGCTTCATCGGATTGCCGGACTTACCGCCCTTCTTCTTGCCCTTCTTGCCTTTGCCCTTGCCTTTGCCCCCGCCCATGGCAGGGCCGCCAAAGCCAGGCATGCCAGCGCCGGCCTTGTTGCTCATACGCTTCATCATCTTCGCGGCCTGCTCGAAACGCTGCAACAGCGCGTTCACCTGCGAAACGGTCACGCCGGAACCGTAAGCGATACGAGCTCGACGAGAACCGTCAATAATCGAAGGATCACGACGTTCCGCAGGAGTCATCGAACGAATAATGGCCTCAGTACGATCGATTTCCCTCTCGTCGAACTGCTCAAGTTCTTTACGATGCGCGGCCATACCCGGAATCATGCCAAGCAGATTCTTCATCGGACCAAGCTTGCGCACCTGCTGCAGCTGATCGAGGAAATCATCCAAACCAAAGGAACCATCGGAAATCTTGATGGCGGCCTTACGAGCCTCTTCCTCGTCGAACTGCTTCTGCGCCTGCTCGATCAGGGTAAGAATATCGCCCATATCGAGAATGCGGGAAGCCATACGATCCGGGTGGAAAACCTCGAAATCCTTCAGACCTTCGCCAGTGGAAGCGAACAGAATCGGCTTGCCGGTAACGGAGGCGACCGAAAGCGCGGCACCGCCACGGGCGTCGCCGTCAAGCTTCGAAAGCACCACGCCGGTGAAGTCCACGCCCTCATCGAACGCCTTCGCCGTCTGCACGGCATCCTGACCGATCATCGCGTCGATTACGAACAGGATTTCGTTCGGCTGCACGGCGTCGCGAATATCGCGAGCCTGCTTCATCAGCTCTTCGTCAACGCCGAGACGGCCTGCGGTATCGATGATGACCGTGTCGTACAGCTTCTGCTTGGCCAGCGCAACAGCGTCACGCGCCACCTTCACCGGATCGCCGGTGGTCAGACCCGGGGAAGCAACGGCTTCGCCACCGTCGGACTGCACGCCCTTTTCCGGAGCGTACACGGGCACGCCTGCACGTTCGCCAACCACCTGCAGCTGCGTCACTGCGTTCGGACGCTGCAAATCGGCCGCGACCAACAGCGGAGTGTGGCCGGAATCCTTCAGCCAGTAGCCGAGTTTGCCTGCGAGGGTGGTTTTACCAGCACCCTGAGACCGGCGAGCATGATGACGGTCGGCGGATTCTTCGCAAAATTCAGCGGTCGGTCAACGCCAGCACGCCAAGCACGGCCGTCAACTTCTTCGTTGACGATCTTCACGACCTGCTGGGCCGGATTCAGCGCCTGGGAAACCTCGGTGCCGAGCGCACGCTCGCGGATTCGGCCGGTGAAGGAACGCACCACGTCGAGCGCCACGTCGGCGTCGAGCAGCGCGCGGCGGATTTCGCGGATCGTACCATCGATATCAGCCTCGGAAAGCTTGCCTTTGCTCTTCAGATGCTTGAACGCATTCGAGAGCCTATCTGTCAAAGAACTAAATGCTGCCATAATGTCCCTCAGTCTAGCCGTCCCGCGGGAAATTTCGCATTCCAATTAATGGTGTTGATGATGTTCGGTTGATATTCGGTGAGATGCTTGATGCTATTTGCATGAGAAATGACAATCCCGTCTCTTCCAATAGGAGAAGACGGGATTATTGCTTATTAAGAGCGCTGCGGATTATTTGAGGGTCCAGGTGGGACCCTGGGGAGTGTCTTCGATGGCGATTCCGGCTGCGCCCAAGGCATCACGAATGGCGTCGGCGCGGGCGAAATCCTTGGCCTTGCGGGCTTCGGCACGCTCCTCCAACTGTTCGGAAACCAAACGGTCAAGCGCAGTATGCTCAGCGGAATCGGCACCGGCTCCGGCGGCGCCGCCGGCCGCACCCTCGCTTACCCACGGTTCCGCCAACGGATCCAAACCAAGCGTATCGAGCATCGCACGCACATTCACCAAAACAGCGCGAACTTCATCCTTCGCAACATCCGAATCAACACGATCGGCAAGCTTCGAAAGCAACGTGTTGCCAGAACGAATCGCCGTGAAAATCGCAGCGGAGCGCCGGAAACATTAATATCGTCATTCATTGCGGCGACGAAATCAGCCGGCAGCTCATCGGCGGAAACCGAAACGATCTCCTCACGGGACGGCTGCCCGCCAACGGCGGCACCGGCACGTTCGATGAAATTCGACACACGATCGTACGCGGACTGAGCCTCGGTCAACGTCTGATCCGACCATTCCAACATGGAACGATACTGCACGGAACCAAGCGCGTAACGCACCACCCAAGCGGAATTTTCCGCCAAAACCGCCGGCACGGACAAGCCGTTGCCCAGCGACTTCGACATCTTCTCACCCTTGGCGGTAACCCATGCGGAATGCATCCAACGAGCCGCCGAATCGTAACCGGCGGCACGAGTCTGCGCCATTTCGTTCTCATGGTGCGGGAAACGCAAGTCCAGCCCGCCGCCATGAATGTCGAACATATCCTTCAAATAGCGGTGGCTCATCGCCGAGCATTCAATATGCCAACCCGGGCGACCCGTGCCGAACGGAGTATTCCAACGCGCGTCAAGCGGATCGGAATCCTTCGGAGCCTTCCACAATGCGAAATCACGCGGATCATGCTTGTCTTCCGACATGTCCGCAGGATCAACCGGATTGTACTTGTCGTTGCCCGTATTGTCGACAGACGGACCCATGGCATCGGCCACCTCGGAAGCGGCATCGGCCACAGCGGTCTGCTTCTGATGCGTCAACTCGCCATAATGAGGCCAGCTGGCAACGTCGAAATACACGTTGCCGGTCGGATGGCCGTTCTCATCAGTCACCACGTAGCCGTGGCCATTGTCGATGATCTGCTTGATCAGATCGATCATGTCGATCATGTGGCCGGTCGCACGCGGCTCATACGTAGGCGGCTCAACACCCAACGTGTTGTAAGCCTCAGTGAATTCACGCTCGTAAATGTACGCGCGCTCCCACCACTGCTGACCGGCGGCCGCAGCCTTATCGAGAATCTTGTCGTCGATATCGGTGACATTGCGCACGAACGTGACCTTGTAGCCCAAACGCTCGAACCAGCGGCGTACCACGTCAAACGCGACAGCCGCACGAATATGGCCGATATGCGGCGAGCTTTGCACGGTGGCGCCACACACGTACATGCCGACCTGACCAGGCTTGATCGGCGTGAAATTCGACACGGCGTGCGATGCGGTGTCGTACAGCTTCAGATCGGCAGCGGCGCTCGCCACTGCGTCAACTGCGGTTGCGACGCTAGAAATGTTGATATTCTGCGGTTCTTGCGTGTTCGTCATAACCACGAGAGTATTGCCAGAATCGGACATGCATGCGAGATGAAAATGAACGGCAAAACGGTTTTTGTTGGATTTGTGAACATCGTTACGTAGGTGATGCAACAATAGAACGTATGACGCAATCGCAGGTGCTGATTTTGCAACACGTTCCGTGGGAGAGACCGGGACGCATTTTAGACAGTCTGGATGATTTGGGACTGCAGTATCAAATCATCAATGTCGCCAAGCAGAAGAAACCGGATTTGCCTGATTTTGGCGAGGTTTCCGGCGTGGTGATCATGGGCGGCCCGATGGGTGCGCTCGACTACGACAAGTATCCGGGATTAAAGGCCGAGGCCAAGCTTGCGCGGGCTGCGGTCAGCGTTGGCAAGCCGGTGTTGGGCGTGTGCCTGGGACACCAAATCATCGCCACCGCGCTGGGGGCGAAGCTGAAGTCGGGAGATGCTCCGGAAATCGGTTTTGCGCCGATTAAATGCATCGACAAGCATGATTATTTCTCGATGTGGAACAAAACCGTGGATGTGCTGCACTGGCATAACGACGTGGTGTCGTTGCCGGAGGGCGCGCAGCCATTGGCACGATCCGCGAAGACCAAGGTGCAGGCGTTCCGTTTTGGTTCCGCTCTGGGCATGCAGTTCCACTTGGAGGTTACCCCTACTCTGTTGGAGGAGTGGCTTGACGAGTCAAGCATGGTCAAGGATCTCAAGGCTGCCGGCGGGTCGAAATCGCAGTTGCGCGAGGCGTTCGCCGAATATAATCCGCAGTTGCAGCCGCTTGCGGATCAGGTGTTTTCGAGTTTTGCCGCTCGTTGTAATTCGTATGGGCAGAATTTGGCTCAGGCGCAGCAGGCTGATCGCCGAGTTGTGTGCGGTTCCGATTGCTGCGTAGCGCTGGTGGCGATTCGCAAGTTGCGGCATTGCCTGCAGGTTTGGGAGATGTTCCCGCTACATTGGTGACTTATGCCGACTTATGATTTGGGACTTGAACACGTTTCGCTTACTTTTGCGACCAAGAATATTTTCAACGATGTAACGCAGGGTGTTTTTGAAGGCGACCGCATCGGCATCGTCGGTAAGAACGGCGGCGGCAAGTCCACGTTGCTGCATTTGTTCAAAGGCACGCAGGAGCCGGATTCCGGTCGCGTGACCATTCGCGGCGGGCTTACGTTCGGCATGCTCGACCAGCGTGACCCGCTCGACGACAACGCCACCGTGCGCGAAGCTGCGCTCGAAGGCCGTGAAGACTACGAATGGGCTGCGGAAACCAAGTCGCGCGAAATCGTCGAAGCATTGCTTGGCGGCATCAGCTTGGAAGCGAAAATCGGTTCGCTTTCCGGCGGTCAGCGTCGCCGCGCCGATTTGGCACGCCTGTTGCTCAAGGATTGGGATATTCTCGCACTCGACGAGCCTACAAACCATTTGGATGTGGTGACCATTCACTGGCTGGCGGAACATTTGAAGAACCGTTGGCCGGCCGGATCCGGCGCGCTGCTGCTCGTCACCCATGACCGTTGGTTCCTCGACGAAGTGTGCGAATCCATGTGGGAGGTGCATGACGGCGAAATCGAGCCGTTTGAAGGCGGCTATTCCGCATACATGCTGCAGCGCGTGGAACGCGATCGCCAAGCCGACGTGCGTGAAACGAAACGTCGCAATCTGGCTCGTAAGGAACTTGCCTGGCTTACCCGCGGTGCCCGCGCCCGTTCCACCAAGCAGAAATTCCATGTGAAGGCCGCGCGTGAGCTCATCGCCGACGTGCCTCCGGTGCGCAATACGCTGGAATTGAAGCAAATGGCCACATCCCGCTTGGGCAAGCAGGTGGTTGACCTGATCGACGTGACGCAGATTTTCGAACATGTGCAAGGCGAGGCCGATATCGATCCTGACGTTGCCGACATGGAAGCGTCGGCATCGCGCGTCGATGTGGTGCCGGCCATGTATGCCGAGCCGCAAGTGCATGGTTCCGTGGAAGTTGCCGTCGACGATCTGACTGATCCGCGATTGGTGGATGCCGGTGTTGCAGCGGCGCAAGTTGCTGCAGCTGCGAAAGAATCGCAAGAAATTCAGGAATCGCAAGAAAATAATCTGATGATTCTGCAGAAGAAATTACTTCTGCAGCGCAAAAAATTACTGTTACCGGTCGTAAGATTCTTGACGACGTGACATGGCTGATTGGACCTGGCGATCGTTTCGGCATCGTCGGCGCGAACGGTGCCGGAAAATCGACGTTATTGAAGATTCTTGACGGCACGATCACCCCCACTGTAGGTCATGTGAATATCGGCAAAACCGTGAAATTCGCGGTGCTTTCACAGCGTCTCGACGAATTGGAGAAGCTCGGTAAATACAAGATCAAGGAAGTGCTGAGCCGTTACAAGCCGAGCTATATCGTGGACGGCAAGGAAACCACGCCGGGGCAGATGATGGAGCGTCTCGGATTCGAGTCGGCGCAGCTGATGACGCCGATCAAGGATCTATCGGGTGGTCAGAAGCGTCGTATGCAGTTGCTGCTGATCCTACTGGACGAGCCGAACGTGCTCATCATGGATGAGCCCGGCAATGATCTCGACACCGACATGCTCGCCGTGATGGAGGATCTGCTCGACACTTGGCCGGGAACTCTGATCGTCGTCTCCCATGACCGGTATCTGCTCGAACGCGTCACCGATCAGCAGTTCGCGCTGATCGGCGGCAAGGTGCGCCACCTGCCCGGTGGCGTGCAGGATTATCTGGACATGACTGAGGCCATCAAGAACGGCAAGAATCCGTTTGCGGACGAAAAGGCAGGTGCCGGCAAAGGCAAGAAGGGCGGTTCCGCTGGGACTGCCGGTTCCACGACCGAAGGCACCGCAGGCAACTCCGCAAGTGGGTCTGCGACTGCTGAAACCGCATCTTCCGCGCCTTCTACGCCGAAACTTTCCGGCAAGGCCTTTCACGAAGCCTCCAAGCGCGTATCGGCAATCGAGCGCAAACTCGCCAAACTCGAAGAGCAGAAAGCCGATCTTGAGCAGCAAATGGCCGCGCACGACCCCAGCGACTACGAGGGCCTAGGCAAGCTCAACGACCAGCTTCAAGCCGTCACCGACGAGTCCGAAGAACTTGAACTCGAATGGATGGAACTCTCCGGAACAGCTCGAGTAGCATTCGTATCGTCCGCGTCAATTACCGGACAGGGTGTGCATGTTGTGGCGGCGGCGCAGCTCCTCCATCGTTTCCGGTGAATGTTGGCCATTCGTGCGACAGCGATGCGTGGCATTCCATGTGCCAATGTCATATTCTTGTTATTGCAGGAAACCTTAGCTGTTCTTGTCGGAGAGACCAATGGAGGTGCCTTATGAATCAAGTGATGCGAAGAAGCGCCTGTTGCTTGTTGTCCAGCTTGTTGTTGTGGTCATGCGTTGGCTGCACGAAAGCTGCACATGAAAGTTTCGGTGATGGCTCCGTACAGAGCGGCAGCGAGAATGATGATGCCGCAAAACAGGCATATAAAGCATTTACTGTGGACGCTCTGGACCGTGTCGCCGTCGATGATCTCAATAGCTCGGGCAAACTGGTTCTAGTAAACAAGTTGGGTGCGAAATCCGTACATGGCGATGATGCTATTTCATTTACAAAAACAGTTGATGACAGCAATATGTATTATGTCATCTCCATGTGTAAGCAGAAGGAGCAGGCTCCTTATTCGTTTGTTCTCTACAAAGATGGACAGCCACACACCCTAACCACTAGGGAGGCCTGTACATCTAACGGAATAGAAACGATCTCTCTCCCGGCGAAGAATTTCCCAGATGCCACCTCATTGTCCATTATCAATATCGGCAATACGGATCTTGTTGTTTCCGTATATGAAGTAAAGGAACCCCATCATGAATAATTTCAGTCATAACGCTCCCTGTCGTCCTGCCATCATCATAGTTTGTGGCATCACGATGAATGCTACTGGGCTAGTTGTTGCAAAACTGGCCGATTAGGTAGATGGGGTAGTAGGTGATGTTGTGGTCGGTTTCGATGTTGCCGGGGCCGAAAACTAATCCTTGGCGAAGGTGATAACTTTCCTCTGCCAACACATTATTAAGCGCTCGATGAACCTTGTTTGATATCTTCTTGCGCCTGGCGAACGTCTATGAGACTGTTGTTTTGCGCAAAAGATGCTACTGCAGCTGGCATGCCTCCAATGATCAGATATTTTCTGAATATCGCAGATCTGACAACAAAAAAGGGCTTTCCCGCGTTGAAACGGGAAAGCCCTGTAGGTTTGAAATTAGGCTGATTGGATCAGACCGGTGATTTCGGAACCGAGCACCTTTTCGCTCAAGGCCTTTTGGACCGCGCGTCACGGCGACCGCACCGGAACGAACCAGCTCGATAATGCCGTAATGCTCCAAAAGCCCCAGCAGCGCATCAATCTTGCCTTCGGCACCGGTGGCTTCGATGGTCAGCGACTCCGGATTCACATCGACCACGCGCACGCGGAACAGACGCACGATCTCAAGCACGTCGGAACGGTTGGATTCGTCGGCAGCCACCTTGATAAGCACCAGTTCGCGCTCCACAGTGGTATTCGGATCCAAATCCACGATTTTCAACACATGCAGCAGCTTGTTGAGCTGTTGATGATCTGCTCGAGTGGCACCTCATCCACATCGGCGGTCACCGTGACACGCGAAATGTCAGGACGCTCGGTGGGGGAGACGGACAGCGAGTTGATGTTGAACGCACGACGGGCGAACAGGCCGGCAATACGTGCCAGCACGCCCGGACGGTTCTCTACGAGCACGGAAGCGTATGGCGCTTGGAACCCGGCTGAGATGCAGGATACATTGGTAGACCCTTCCTTACTACTTACTCGTTTACTCGTTGTCGGCAGCGGCCTTCGGGCGCTGCAGCGGCTTGATTCCGGGCATATAGGTGACATTGTCGTTGGAATCGCCAGCTGCGACCATCGGCCACACCATAGCGTCCTTCCACACGCGGAAGTCGATAAGCACCGGGCGATCGTTGATTTCGTTGGCCTTCTTGATCGCCTCAATGGCTTCTTCTTCCGTGAACGCACGCATGCCGATGCAACCGTACGCTTCGGCAAGCTTCACGAAATCAGGAACATCCACGATTTCCGGCGTATTCTCTCCATCCATCAGATTGGTGGCGGAATAATGCTCGCCGTAGAACAGGGTCTGCCACTGACGAACCATGCCATACACGGAATTGTTCAGCAGCGCGATCTTGACTGGCGTGTGATCGTGGAACGCGGTCGCCAGCTCTTCAGACGTCATCTGGAAGGAACCGTCGCCGTCAATCAGCCACACCGGCTTCTCGCCCTCATGGAAACGTTCGGAACCGACACGAGCGCGATGGCGGCCGGCAGTCCGTAACCCATGGTGCCAAGGCCGCCGGAGCTCAGCCAAGAATGCGGCTTCTCGAAATCGATGAGCTGCGTGGCCCACATCTGATGCTGGCCCACACCGGTAACCCAAATCGTGTCAGAATCAGCCAGGTCGGAAAGCTGCTTGATGACCCACTGCGGAGCGAGCGAACCATCGGTCGGCTCATCCCACTTGATCGGGTACTTTTCACGCCAATCGTTGATGATCTCCCACCAATGCGAAGTGTCAGGCTTGCCATGCACGGCCTGCTCGCGCTTGATTTCCGGAATGAGATCCTTCAGCACGGTTGCCACATCGCCAACGATCGGCACATCCGGCTGACGGTTCTTGCCGATTTCCGCCGGATCGATATCAATGTGAATCACACGTGCACCCGGAGCGAAAGCGTCAAGCTTGCCGGTTACACGATCGTCGAAACGAGCGCCGATCGCAACAAGCAGATCGCAACGTTGCACGGCACCGGTAGCGGCAATCGTGCCATGCATGCCAAGCATGCCAAGCACCTTCGGATCGGAATCAGGCACAACACCGCGTGCGGGCAGCGTGGTGACGATCGGAGCGTTCGTGACTTCCGCCAGCTCCTGCACGAGCTTGCCGGCATCGGAACGTGCCGCGCCGCCGCCCACATACAGCACCGGACGGTACGACTGCTCGAATAGCTTCGCAGCGTCGGAAAGCACACGGCCGTGAGCCTTCGTAGTGGGGTTGTAGCCGGGCAGAATCATGCGCTGCGGCCACGAATAGTACATATCGCCGGTCTGTGCGGTTTTGGTGATGTCAACCACCACCGGACCAGGGCGGCCGGAACGTGCCACATAGTGCGCTTCAGCCAGCACGCGCGGAATGTCCTGCGCACGCGTGACCAGATAGGAGTGCTTGACCACCGGGTAGGTTGCGCCGACGATATCGGTTCCTGGAAGCGTCGGTGCCAATGCGTTCACGCGACCTGGCCGGTGATGACCACCATCGGCACGGAATCCATGTTCGCGTCGGCGATCGGGGTGATCATGTTCGTGCGCCCGGGCCGGACGTGACGATGCACACGCCGACCTGACCGGTCGATACGGCATAGCCTTCAGCCGCATGACCTGCGGCCTGTTCGTGGCGCATCAGCACAAAACGGAAGCTGGTCTCATCGTTGATCGCATCGTATACCGGCAGAATCGCGCCGCCTGGAACGCCGAAAACATCCTTGACGCCAGATCTTCCAGCGAACGTACCAGCGCTTCGGCGCCGGTCATCTTCTCGCCGTCAACAATGGTCTGCTTTTCAGTGGTTGCGGCTGCCTTGGGCATGCCGCTGAATGCCTGCAGAGGCGTAGGTAACACCATGTTCCCTCTCATATTCGCTCGTGGAACTTTCTTACAGGGGTGTGCTGCCGCGTTTCGGTGCACGCAACCAGCCGAACCCTATCATCGGAAAGCGGCGCAATCGCTTGTGGCGACCTGCAAAGCGCAATCCTTCGCTAGTAATCAGTCTATGCTAGCGGCTGACAGGAGAATATGCCGGATTCGTGCCATATTCTGGCGTATTGCGTTCCGTGGCGGTATGAGAGGGCGGATTCGTAGCTGCTTTTTATCTACCTGCGACTACTTACTGGTGTTTTCGCCGTTGCTGCCGTTACTTTCGTTGCCGTTGTGCTTGTGATGATGTTTGCGATGCTTACGGACGTTTTGTGCTTCAGGCTTGCGATTGTCCAGTGCCTTCCAACCTTCTTCGGCTGCGGCGAGTTGCGCCTTGCGCTTGCTGGTGCCTGTGCCGGTGCTGATGATTTCGTCGCTTTCGCCCAGCATGACGTTCGCAGTGAACACTTGCGCATATTCCGGACCGGAAACCGACATCTGGTAGCGCGGTTCGCCGAAGCCCATGCCATGCGCTTTGACGGTAAGCGAGGTTTTCCAATCGAGGGCTGGGCCTTCCGTCGCGACTTCCGCAAGCGTTTCGTCAACAAGATGATGCACAACGCGACGTGCCTCGTCAATGCCATGCTGAATGAACGTCGCGCCGATCAATGATTCGACGATATCGCACAGAATCGAGCTTTTATCAGCGCCGCCCTGATCGCTTTCGCCATGACCGAGCAGAATGTACGGGCCTGCATTGAGTTTTTCGCGGGCGATTTTGCTCAAGGATTCCTCGGAAACGGCTTTCGCGCGCATTTTCGCAAGCTGCCCCTCGTTCATGTCGGGGTGCGCCTTGTACAGGGTTTCCGTGGAGACGAGCTCAAGCACGGCGTCGCCAAGGATTCCAAAACGTTCGTAGTTTTTTGCGCCCGGATTCTCGTGCGAGAAGGAGCGTGGGTGAGCGCTTCGACCAGCAGGTCGGGTTCGAGCGTGGTGCCGAGCGCTTCAAGCAGTGCGTTGGCGGTCATCTCGCCTTCGGGAACGGCGGATGCGTCGGCGTTGTTCTGGGTCATAATCGTCCTCGGTTTCGTAGTGGGTATGCGACGGCGAAGCTCGCCGCGCTGTTCGGGACGTTGCGTACGTGGCAACAAGCCAGCGAATCTGGCCGATTGCTATGCAAACAACGATCCCGTTCAGTCTACTCTCCACCCATGTCGAGGCGGAAATGCAGGGAAATGCGCGGATACTAGGTGGATGCGATACTTGGCGGATGCGAGGTGAGATGGTCTGGTGCATGCGAATGCATATGGCCAAGTGCGCAGCCTGAAATATACAAAACCCTGCCACCCGTCGATGGCAGGGTTTCAATGCTTCATGCCGTTACTCGGCAGCCACTCACTTGGTGTGGATGGAGCGGACAGCCTCGCGGTACACGCGGCCGCGGTAGGCGCCGCAGCTCGGGCAGGCATGTGCGGCAGCGACGGAGCGCCACAGTTCGGGCAGGTAACGGTCTGGGCGGCCTTGGCCTTCCAGTTTGCGCGGCGAGAATGGGTATTCGCGCGCGAGGTCTTGTACTTAGGCAGTGCCATTGTGTTTCCTCTATTTCGTTCGAACGATTGAGCTTAAGCGTTCAGTATCTTAACTTGTGCTCCGTACAAATTGCAAAACCGAGCAAAATCAGCCCTGCCAGCACCCGGATGGACCTTACTCGTTGCCTTCCAGCCGGGCCTTCAAGCCTTCCAAAGCGGCGAAACGAATATCGGTCACATCGTGATGATGGTCCGGATCCTCGTTCAGATCGGCGCCGCACTGAGAGCACAATCCCAAGCAATCAGGCTTGCACAGCGGCTGCAACGGCAGTTCCTCGACCAACGTGTCGCGCAGAAGCGTCTCAATATCGGCCCAGGATCCGCCTTCAAGCAACGGATACGAATCCTCCGACTCGTCTTCGCCGGCGATAATGTCGACTTCCTCTTCCTTGACGCCGCCCTTGCCGTTTTTGTCGCCCTTGCCGGACGCAACGCTTGCGGACTTGTCTTCATATGGGAAGAACGAAGTGACGTTCACCGTCCAATCGCGCTTGATCGGTTTCAGACAGCGGGTGCATTCGGCGTGCACGGGGGCACTGATGCGGGCGTTGAAAATCAGGCCGTCGACAATGGAGTCGAACGAGCCGACAACGGTCACATCCGCACCCTCCTCACGCCGACGATCTCATCGCCGATGCCGCTCGGTGCGGGGAACGTTGCGTCGATCTCCTTGCTTTGCCCGGCTCGCGAGGCGACTTGCGCCACGGAAATCGCCCACGGGGATCTTCGATACGTGCCATGTTCAGCCTTCCATTCAGCTTTCCGGATAGTCGTTTGCGTCAAGATGCGGCACATGCGTGCTCGCTTCGTGCTGGCGATCATACAGTACGTTCAATCCCGCCTGCACGTCGTTGCCAAGCTTGCTGAGCTGCTGTTGCAGCGTTTCCATCACCGTGGTGCAGTATTTGTCAGCTCCCTGCGTGAGATGGTCGGCCCTGGCTTGCGCTTGGTCGAGAATAGCACGCGCCTTCTGCCGAGCCAGTTCGGTCACGTTTTCCTGCCCGGCGAGGAATTGCGCCTGCTCGTTGGCCTCACGTATCGTGTCTGCCGCACGCGATTGCGCCGAAGCGACGATGGCGTTGGCTTGCGTTTGCGCGCTTTCCAAACGTCGTTCCGACTCACGCATCAACGCCGAGGCGAGTTCCAGCTGCACCGGCATCATTTTCTTCAACTGGTCGAGCTGTTCGGTGAATTCGTCGCGGTCGACGCGCACGCTGCCGGGGGAAGAACAGTATCGGTTTCGCTTCGTCCAATGCCGATTCGAGTTTGTCGATAATGTCGTACACGGTGGTGAATTCGTCGCGGCTCAAATCGTTGGAATCGTCCAGCGGTGCGTTGGGATTGAACGTGTTGCGTAAATCCGGCAGATCAGACATGGAAATCAACGGTTTGACCGGCTCGGCGGCGCGTGCCGTGGCTTGTGCCTTCTGGCCGGATTGGGCCGCCCGATCGGTCGGGCGTTCGGCGGTCACGTCGTCGTCAAACTGGCTGCGGCCGGATCGTACGCATTCGTTTCTTCACCCATCATGCCCTCTTTTCATTATTGAGCGCTTCTCCGAGTAGCGGAATCACGCAATCGGGCACCATGCCGGTCACATCGCCGCCGTGACGTGCCACATCTTTCACGATCGAACTGGAGATATTTTCCAAATCGGGGCGCCGCCGGCAAAAACAGCGTTTCCACGTCGGCAAGCTTGCGATTGACCAGCGCCATACCCAACTCGGCTTCATAATCGCCATTCTGCCGAAGCCCCTTCACGATAACCGTCGCACCGACCTTCTTGCAATAGTCGGTAATCAGTCCGGTTGTTGAAGCAACCTTGATATTGCGGCAATTCCGCTCTTCAAGCGCCTTACGGATAATCTCACGCGGGTCTCTTCGGAAAACATCGGTGTTTCGCCGCGTTCACCGCCACTACGACATGCACTTCATCGAAACGCGCGCAACGTTCGATGACGTCCAATGTCCGGCGGTCACTGGGTCGTACGACCCGGGGCAAACTGCAATTGTCATAGCTTCAAGCGTACCGCGATTGCGTGAAATTACGCGAAGTGTCGGCGAATATGTGGGTTTTCATGGCTATGATGGAGGCAGTGGTGCCGCGGTTGCGGCGTATTTGAGGAGTTGATTATGGCATGTTCGATATTCGATGATCGCGACGGCTTCATTGACGAGGCCGACCCGGTCTCGCCGCTTTCCAATCCCGCGCGGGTACCGGCACTGCGGTGCTGGAACGCCCCGAAAGAGGAGACGAAGCTGGATGATGGCGGCAACGGCGATGCGGATCGTTTCGCGCATTATGTGTCGCGCGATCGCATTGCCGAGTCCCGTCGCACCGGACGCCCGGTGGTGGCGTTGTGCGGCAAGGTGTGGGTGCCGAAGCGTGATCCTTCGCAGTTCCCGGTATGTCCGGATTGCAAGCGTATCTACGACGAAATGATGAATTCCAATTTCTAATCGTTTTTTATCTCTTTCATCGTATGGTGATCTTGGAATTTCGTTGAAATTTCTGAAGATTGCCGAAAGTGATTACATATAAAAAATCTGCCGAGATGGTCTCTATATCGAAATTATTTTTCGATGATTGAGATTGTCTCGGCAGATTTTTATTGCTGTCGCGTTTTATTGTCAGCTTGCCGTTTTGAAAGATCCGCGTTTAGCGCAACGAAATTTCGTCGATGCGACGCAATTCCTCATCGCTGAACGTGGTGTTCTTCAACGCGCCGATATTGTCGAGCAGCTGCTGCGGGCGGGAAGCGCCGACAAGCACGGAGGTCACGTAACCGTCGTGCAGCAGCCAGGCGAGCGCCATTTCGGCAAGCGTCTGCCCGCGTCGGCGGCAAGATCGTTCAGGTCGCGGATCTGCTGCAGGCGTTCCGGCGTCAACGCGCTTTCTTTGAGGAAGCGGCCGTCGTGTGCGATGCGGCTGTCTGCGGGCACGCCGTTGAGATAGCGGTTCGTGAGCAGACCCTGTTCGAGCGGCGAGAACGTGATAAGACCTTTGCCAAGCTTTTTGGCGGTTTTCTTCAATCCGTTGCGTTCCACGGTGCGGTCGAAAATGCTGTAACGGTTCTGGTTGATGATGAACGGCACATGCAGCTCATCGAGGATCGCGGTGGCCTTTTCCAGCGTCGGACCATCGTAATTGCTCAGGCCCACGTAGAGTGCCTTGCCGCTTTGCACGGCGGTTGCCAACGCGCCCATGGTTTCTTCGAGCGGCGTGGAGGAATCCATGTGGTGATGGTAGAAAATGTCGACATAGTCGAGACCGAGGCGTTCGAGGCTTTGGTCGAGCGAGGCGAGTAGATATTTGCGGCTGCCGAGATCACCGTAGGGGCCGAGCCACATTTCGTAGCCGGCTTTGGTGCTGATGATCAGTTCGTCGCGATGATGATGGAAATATTCGCGCAGCAGACGGCCGCAGTTCTTTTCCGCACTGCCCGGCTCGGGACCGTAATTGTTGGCGAGATCGAAATGTGTGATGCCGTTGTCGAATGCGGTGAACACGATGTCACGCATAGTGGCGTACGGCGTGATATCGCCGAAATTATGCCAAAAGCCGAGCGAAACCGCTGGAAGTTTCAGGCCGCTCTCGCCCACATGATTGTAGGTCATGGAATCGTATCGAGCGGGTGACGGCGTGTAGACGGTGGTCGGTTCAAGCATGGTTCCTCCTTGAAAACTCTGCGTATTCCGCTGTGCGCTGTGTTGCTTGAGTTGTCGCATGTCGTAAGTTTGTCGACGATACTATCGTCGCACTTCAAGTAAACTTGAATGCAAGTATCGTCGATAGTGTGTTTTCCGATGATTGACAATCGCAAGGAATCGCAAAATCGCTAGAAAAACCTAGAAAATCGTAGAAATGAGAAGGGGAATGGCAACATATACGATTCGTGAAGTCGCGCAACGATTCCATGTGCAGACGTCAACCTTGCGCTATTACGAGGATCAGGGGCTGCTGTGCGACGTGGAGCGCGACGATGCGGGGCGACGCGTGTACACCGACTCGCATATCGGGCGGCTCGAGGCGATCGCCTGCTTCAAACATGCGGGCATGAGCATCGATGAACTCAAACGCTTCTTCGCATACGAAAAAAGACGAGCGTGCGCACATTGCGGACATGCTGGAATTGTTGGAATCGCGGCATCAAGCGATTTTGAAACAGCGGGCCGCGCTGGAAGAGGCGTACATGCATGTGTTGCGCAAACTGCACTTGTATCGCGATATTCAGCACAGCATCGAAACGGGGGCGCCATACCCGGATTGGGCGAATTATGATGGCAAGGATTTTCGCGCCGACGATCAGTGAAGTTCGGTGGACTGACGAAGATCAGTGAAGACTGGTTGGCGAAGGGCGGTGACGCCCAGTTGGCGAAAAGCGGAAATAAAAGGTGTGGAACCGCAAACTACAGTTCCACACCTTTAGAAACACCTAGCAGAACGTCTAATAGAGACTGCTGCGACTCGTTTCAGCCCTACTTCAGCAGAGTGGCCACGGATGGCAGCAGGCGCGCAACGCCTTGCCGCGATGGGAGATGGCGTTCTTTTCGGCCGGTTCCATCTGCGCGGACGTGAGCTTCTCGCCGGCTTCGACGGCACGCGCCGGCTGATCGTCGGGCACGAACAGCGGGTCGTAGCCGAAGCCATGCTCGCCATGAGGCTCATGCAACAGCACGCCCGGCATTTCGCCGGTTTCCACGATTTCCTGAGCGATCGCATAACGACCATCGGCGCCTGCGCCTGCTTCGGTTTGCGGCACCACCAGCGCGGCCGCGCAACGGAACGCGCGGTACGCTTGGCATCCGGAATGTCGGTGATCTGCGCGAGCAGCAGCGCGTTGTTGGCTTTGTCATCGCCATGCTTGCCCGCCCAACGTGCGGAAAGAATGCCGGGGGCATTGCCCATCACGTCCACAATCAGACCGGAATCGTCGGCGATTGCCGGGCAGCCCGTACGTGCGGCCACATCACGGGCCTTGAGCAGCGCGTTCTCTTGGAAGGTCACGCCATCTTCCACCGGATCCGGCAGATTCAGCGAACCGGCCGACACCAGCTCCACCTGATCCGCGTCCGCACCCAGGCAATCTTCCAGAATGCGGTTGATTTCAACGAGTTTGCCCTCGTTATGCGTTGCGACGATAATTCTCACGTTCCGATTCCTTTCGTTGCTGTTCGTTGCTTCGTTGATGTCGGCTTGCCTGACGTGCGTTTGACGTGCCTGACTTGCCTACACATGTTGTCGAGGCCAGCCTGCGGTCGGCTTACGTCCGACTTGCAGCCTTCAGTCCTGTGCGAGCGCGGACTGCTGTGCGGCCTGCAGTTCCTTGTTGCCCTTTTCCGCCAGGTCAAGCAGCGCGTTCAACTCGGCGCGGTTGAACGGGCGGTGTTCGGCAGTGCCCTGAATTTCAATGAATTCGCCGGAACCGGTCATGGCCACGTTCATATCGGTCATGGCCTTGCTGTCTTCGATGTACGGCAGGTCAAGCATCGGTGTGCCATCGATCACGCCTACGGACACGGCGGAAACGCTGTCTTTGATCACACGCTTGGCGGACCTGATGTGCTTGTGCTTCTCGGCCCAGCGCATGGCGTCCACGAGCGCCACATATGCGCCGGTGATCGACGCTGTTCGGGTGCCGCCGTCGGCCTGCAGCACGTCGCAGTCGATCTGCACCTGGTTTTCGCCGAGTGCCTTCATATCAACCACGCCACGCAGGCAGCGACCGATCAGTCGGCTGATCTCATGCGTGCGTCCGCCGATCTTGCCGCGCACGGATTCACGATCGGTGCGGTCTGCAGTGGCTCGCGGCAGCATCGCATATTCCGCGGTGACCCAGCCCAAGCCGGAGTCCTTGCGCCAACGTGGCACGCCTGCGGTGAACGTGGCCGTGCACATCACTCGCGTATTGCCGCATTCCACAAGCACGGATCCTTCCGGAACATCCGTGAAATGACGGGTGATGCGCACCGGACGCAGCTCATCCACCTTGCGTCCGTCCGTACGAATCATCGTTTCGCCCAACAAGTCTTTAATCGCTACCATCGCTGACTTCTCTGCTTTCGATTGATCACACGATCAACAATCGTTTGTATTTTCCGAAAAAACAGTATCACCAGCCGAAAACCCGTCTTTCCGTCTTGAACTCGCCTCTTGCTGCACCTCAATTTGCCTATCCCAATTTGCGTCGTGCCCGAATTTGCGCGCATCTCACGTTTGTCTCACGTAATACAGGCATGCAAGCACGTATGATGGAACGAAAACCTGTGCTTGGCCACGGCGAGGCCTACACTTATGGTCAGTTTCACCAAAAGTCAGAAAGGCTTTGGAAATGCTGGATTATTCACCTGCACTCATGACCGACATGTACGAATACACCATGCTTGACGCGTGCCTGAGGGACGGCACCGCCAATCGCAAGTGCGTATTCGAGATTTTCACCCGTCATCTGCCGCTTGGCCGCCACTATGGGGTGGCCGCCGGCCAAGGTCGTATTCTTGACGCGCTTGAAAATTTCCATCTTGACGATAATGATCTGAAATTCCTTGCAGATCGCAAAGTAGTGGGCCCCGAAACTATCAAATGGCTTGAGAATTTCCATTTTTCCGGTTCGATCAAGGGCTATCGCGAAGGTGAGATGTTCTTCCCGAATTCGCCGATTCTGCAAGTCGAAGGCACGTTCGGCGAGTGCACGCTGCTGGAAACGCTGCTGCTGAGCATTCTGAATTACGATTCCGCGGTTGCGTCGGCCGCGTCCCGCATGGTCAGCGCCGCGAAGGATCGCCCGTGCATGGATATGGGCGGGCGCCGTACGAACGAGTGGGCCGCCGTTGCCGCTGCCCGTGCTGCGGTAGTGGGCGGATTCAAGGGCACGGCCAATCTGCTGGCCGCGCAAATGTATGGCTTGAATGCCATCGGCACGGCCGCGCACTGCTTCACGCTGGTGCATGATGATGAGCGCAGCGCGTTTGAATCGCAGATTGCCGCGCTCGGCAAGAACACCACACTGTTGGTTGACACGTACAACATTGAAGAGGCCGTGAAGACAGCTGTTGACGTGGCCGGACCCGAATTGGGCGGCGTGCGCATCGATTCCGGCGATCTGGCGTCGTTGGCGCAGCGCGTGCGCAACCAGCTGGATGCGTTGGGCGCTACCAACACGAAGATCACCGTTACCAACGATTTGGACGAGTATGCGCTCGCTTCGCTGCAGACCGCGCCGGTCGATTCGTATGGCGTGGGCACCATGCTCGTCACCGGATCGGGCGCTCCGACCTGTGCGATGGTGTACAAGCTGACTGAACGCGAGAATTCCGCTGGTGACATGCAGCCGGTGGCCAAGAAGTCGAAAGACAAGGCCACGGTTCCGGGCCGCAAGCTCGCCTTCCGTTCGTACGAGTATTCGCTGGCCGACTGCGAACATGTGATTTCCGGCTCCGAAGAGCAGCTGGCCGCCTATCAGCCGGAAGAAGGCTGGAAGGATCTGCTGGTCGGCTACGTGAGCAACGGCGAAATCAACTCCGATTATCAGGGCCACGAGGCCATCGTCAACGCGCATAATTACCGCGCCCAGGCGCTGGCCGAACTGCCGATCGGCGCGCAAAGCCTCATGAAGGGCGACCCGGTAATCCCTACCGAAATCACCGTCCTTTGACTCGTGCTACCATCATGCTGGTTGCGTACGGCAATCAATCTCGTAATCAACCAGCATGAAGGGGTAGGATTACATGCGAGCATTTTCTCTGGTTACGTTGAGTCCGGAGGCGTTTGACGATTTTCCGCACATCACGCGGACGGCAACTTTCAACAGACCTCTGCCGCAGGCCGTCTGCGTGCCGGCCAAGGGATCGAAGTGGAATACCTTGGCGTTCAAGAAAACGGCACAATCGTTGCGGGAGCGCTGTTCGAAACGCATCACAGTCGCCTTTCCACCTTCAGTGTGGTGCACGACGGCCCCTTATGTGACTATCGCGATCGCGAATTGACCGAATATTTCATGACCCAACTCAAGCAGCACGCGAAGGCGAAAGGTTCCGCACAGATGGAAATCGTGCCGGAAATGCCATACTGCCTGCATGACTCGCGTGGCGGCGAACTGCCAGCCGACCAAGGTGGTGCTCCTGCTGATGATGCCGTAGAAACGTTGAAAAACCTCGGCTTCATGCATGACGGCTTCACCATCGGCTACACTGCGGTGCCGCGCTGGCGTTACCTGAAAGACCTGACTGGCATTACCGACGAAAAAGTCACTGCTCAAGTCGTATGACAAGCGCACGCAGTGGAGCGTGAAACGTGCCGCATCCATGGGCGTGCATGTGCGCGAGCTAGGCGAAGACGAGCTGCAGGTGTTTGCCGACATCGAGCAGGCCACCGCCGAACGCCGTAATTTCGAATATCGTGGTGAAGCCTACTTCCGCAAGTTCAAGCAAGCTTACGGCAGCAAAGCCCACTTCATGGTGGCGCAGATTCACATCGGCGAATACATTGCCGACATGGATCCAAGTGTGACGCCTTGCGGAAGAAGGTCGATGTGCTGCAGGCCAAGTACGACGAGCATCCGACCACCAAAACGGAACGCCAGCTAGGGGAGGAGTCCCGAAACTTGGCGGCGGCGGAAAAACGTTTTGACCGAGGCGGCCGAGTACGCCAAAGACGGTGACGTGCTTCCGGCGGCAGCATCCCTATTCGTGGAACACGCTCGTGAAACGGTGTATCTGTTCTCAGGCAGTGTGGAAAAGTACAAGCCGTTCTACGCTTCCGCGCTCATTCAGCATGATGCCATGCTGCATTTGTGTGTGGAACGCGGTGTGACCCGCTACAACTTCTACGGCATCAACGGCGTGTTCGACGATCCGGAAGATGAGGGTCGTGGCGTACTCGAATTCAAGCAAGGCTTCAACGGGTACGTCGAGGAACTCATGGGCTCATTCGTGCTTCCCGTACGCCCGCTGACCTTCAAACTCAAGACCGCCCTCCGCAAACTCCTGCGCCACTAGCTATTAGCTCACCTTCCGCTTGGAGGATTCTGGGTGGGGGCTTATAGGTGCGCGAGGGTTATGTGAACGCTGTTGACGGCGACTGTAGGCTGGACTAGGTTATCGCTTTTGGTGAAAAGGGATTTTAGCCAGTTGGGATAGTGAAAGGCAGTTACGGATCGTGATGCGCGAAGTGAATGCGAGTGAGGAACAAGAGCAAGAATCGTCTGAATGGAATGTGCGCGAGCTGAGCGGTAGTGAGTTTGATGAGCTTTCCGCCGCGAGCAGATACGGCGGATTCCAGCAGACTTCCGAAATGGCGGCATTGGCTCAGTCCGACGGCATGCAAACGCAATACGTTGGTTGGTGGATTCGCACGATGCTCCGGTGGCTGGCGCGTTGGTGGCTTTTTCGCAAGGGCGTTTCGGCGTGGAAGGCTCGTTATGGCTTGGCCCGTTGTGCAATGGGAATAACAGAGAGCAGATGACCGCGTTGACCGAAGGTTTGCGCGAGGCTGCCGAACAGGTTCACGCCATCAGCCTGACGTGCTGGCCCAACCAGGTGTATTGCGTTCGTGATTCGCAAGGCAAGGCCATGGCCGAACCCAATGATGAGATGGTGCGGGAGTACGAGCGGCTGGGTTGGAAGCATGCTGGCTTTACCCGTGGATACGATGCCCTGATGAACCGTTGGAATTACGTCAAGGACTTGAGAGAGTTCTCGAACGCCGGCGAGCTGCTCGCTTCGTATGCGAAGAACACGCGTCGTAACGTCAAGATCGCGCGGAACAGCGGCGTGGAGGTTCGACGCCTGAATCGCAGTGAGCTGAACGTGTTCCACGATATTTGCGAGCTGAGTAGCGAACGCCAGCATTTCGCCAACCGTAGCCTTGATTACTTCGAACGCGTATATGATGCGTTTGGAGACAAGGCCGAGTTCATGGTGGCGGAAGTGCATCTTGACCGCTATTTGCAATCCTGGGAGGAAAAGCTGGCGAAGTTCTCGAAAGACGTGGAACGCTTGGAGCGTTCGCTTGAGCATACGAAGTACCCGGATGATGTGCGCAAGAAGCTCGATACGGCTCAGAAGAATGTGGAGTCCGCACGTCGCCGCATTGAGGATGCGAACGAGCGCATCGCTCGTGATGGCGAGGTGGTGCCGGTCGCCGTAGGTCTGTTCATGTGGCATGAACGCGAGCTGGTGTATTTCTCCAGCGGATCCGACGATCGTTACGCCAAGTTCTACGCGCCCACCGCCTTACAGCATGAGATGATGTCGCGTTGCTTGGAACGCGGAGTGACGCGGTACAACTTCTATGGCATTTCGGGAGTGTTCGACGATCCGGAAGACGATGGACGCGGCGTGCTCGAGTTCAAGCAGGGCTTCAACGGCTACGTTGAGGAACTGCCGGGCGAATTCACGCTTCCGGTGAGCAAGCTGCGCTACGGCGTGAGCGATTTGGCCCACAAACTCCTGCGCCGCTAGCTTTAGGGGGTTTCAGCCATGCTTGGCGCGACGCGGATTTGCGTGGGGTGAGACTTTCTGGTACGCTTTATGTCTTGTGCGCGGATGGCGTGTGCTTCCGGGCATTGCCACTTTAGCTCAGTCGGTAGAGCGGCTCACTCGTAATGAGCAGGTCGACAGTTCGATTCTGTCAAGTGGCTCCAGCGCTAGATGTGAAAGCATCTAGGGTTTCGCATATCAGGAGCGTTTCGCCCCGATATGGCTACTTGCGCGAGTGGCGGAATTGGTAGACGCGCAGGATTTAGGTTCCTGTGTCTTTGACGTGTGGGTTCAAGTCCCATCTCGCGCACTTTCAGAAACGGCGGAATTCCGCCAGTTCTTGGTCATTGTAGTCCACTCAATAAGCCTTTTTGAGAACATGTTGAAAACATTTTGCCCGTTTGCGTCCCAATTCTTCCACTGACTGGATAATTTGGGACGGTGGCAGGCTTATTTGCGGGTGAATTCTTCCAGCGGGTGGAGGATTTGGGACGCTGAGGGGCGCGTGAGCGGAGTGTTTCTTCCAGTGGGTGGAAGAAACAGGACGGTGATGGGTGGCTTGGTGGCAGGGGATGCTCCTAAGATGGCTTCG
>ENA-OQAL01000006-OQAL01000006.1-human-gut-metagenome-genome-assembly--contig:-NODE-6-length-51013-cov-4.118422_pt1 | contig 51013 bp, 53 predicted proteins | sample MGYA00242491_ERZ504519 | MGnify/ENA primary metagenome ERZ504519 (study PRJEB26092, sample SAMD00036260) | human gut metagenome | host: Homo sapiens | study: EMG produced TPA metagenomics assembly of the... | reverse complement strand
ATCTAAAAACTGATTATAAACTAAAGATAAGAGTAGAATAGAGTATGAAAAAACAAAAAATTGGCAGTCGTTTTTTGCTGCGTTATTTAACAATGGTGGGGGTTTTAGTTCTTGTTTGAACTCAGAAGATGATGGAATCCGTGAATGGGGCGGATACTTTGAAGTGAACAACACGTATGGTAGTGTGAATTTTGTGGATCCGACAGGGATACAGCTCGTGCCGAATAAAAACAATTATTGATGCTCCAGCCTCTTCTGCACTGGCTTACATTAATTATCAGTATAAGGATGACGATATGGCTCAAATAGAGCAGACTAAGAAGCTACCTGTGACATTGTTGCAGGATCCTGTTTATTTGAAAAGATTGGATTGTTTAACTACAACTTTGCCGGAAGAAACAAAGACAGTATCTATTTATTCATTGGGAGAGAGAGATGCGCTTGTGTGGGGAAATAATAAGTATTTAATTTTGGCGCCTACTATTCTTTTGAAGAAGGGGACAACGAGTGAAAATCTCTCAACTGAGTTGCTGAACCATCGTTTGACTCTTTATTATTTATCTGCTGAAGGTGATGAAGATGCTAATACGTTAAAACTATATTTGCGCTATGAAATTTCTGGCATTGGAGGATCTTCAACTGAAGAAACAGATGATAAAGAGAGCTGGGCAAGTGACTATAACGTTCGGTATACCAACGTGTCTCATGTGAATTTGCAGCCTATAATTTCAATGTATAAATCTACACATAGCGGAAGCGAGCCGGAAAAAGTAACAGTAGAATATGAGTATAATAATAGTACTTCATCTATTCCAACAATAGCAAAGAAACAAACGAAGACTGTTACTTATAATTTGTATACAGAAACTTCTTCTAATAATTAATAAAAAGGATGTTTGTTAGAAAAGCTGCATTGTAAAGTCCTTTAGCAAGGCTTTGCGGTGCAGTTTTTTCTTTCTGAAAAACTTCCTTTGCATTCTTTTCAAAACACCTTTGCGTTCAAGATAAAACGCCAAAGAGTTTGATTAAAACGCAAGGGCGCTTTAGTTGAAACACAAAGGCGTTTGGTTTCAAACGTAAGTGCGTTTTTGAAGGTATCAAAACCCTTCATAAAAAAGCGGCTTTTTTCACTTCGTTTTGCGCTATTTTTTCAAGGGGATTTGGTTTTTAGGAATACCGAATTTTAAATAGCTTGAAAAGATACCTCCCTCTTTCCTTAATCTCATACTTTTTTGTAAATTTGCAATTCGTTTCATCGCATAATGAAAAGAATTGGGAATGAATTATAAAGAATTGTTCAATAAAATGGCTTTTTTGCTTTCTTCTCCCAGTCGTTTTTGGGAAAAAGAAGCTACGGAAGGGCAGGGAAGCCGGATGATGTCGGAGTACGTTTATCCGCTTATCGGATTGTGCGGACTTTCGGAATTTATAGGTACGTTTATCGGGCGTGACGTCAGCACGGAGTTTTTTCAGTGGGCTTTGACTCGCTGTTGTGCCATTGCGGTATCGTTGTTTGGCGGTTTTTTGTCGCAACTTATCTGCTGGATAAAATCAGCTGGAACTTGTTCAACAAGTATATTCCAAGGGAAACTCTCCAAGTATTTGTGGGTTATTCCATGACGGTGCTGTTTGTGCTCGATATTGTAAATGGACTGATTTCCATTGAGATACTTCACTGGATTCTTCAGCTCTATACGGTACTCGTGGTGTTTGAAGGCGCACGACGCTTTTTGGAAATACCGGAAAACAAGTTGACTTCCTATACGGTTGTCGCCTCCATTCTGATACTGGTTTCTCCGGTGATGATAGAATTTGTGTTTAATAAATTGTCTGTAATTTTGAATTGATGAGACCTGTTTCAAATAATATTAATATCAAGAACAAGCGGGCGTCGTTCGATTATGAATTTATCGATACGTACACGGCCGGAATTGTGCTGACCGGAACGGAAATCAAGTCCATCCGGCAGGGAAAGGCCAGTTTGGTAGATACTTTCTGTTTCTTTTCCCGTGGAGAACTGTGGGTAAAGAACATGCACATTGCGGAGTATTTCTATGGCTCTTATAACAATCATACGGCTCGCCGTGACCGTAAGTTGCTGCTGACAAAGAAAGAATTGCGCAAGTTGCAGCGTACCTCTGATGAACCTGGTTTTACAATTGTGCCTACCCGCATGTATATCAATGAGCGGGGACTGGCTAAGGTGGTCATTGCATTGGCTAAGGGTAAGAAACAGTATGACAAACGTCAGACGTTGAAGGAAAAAGAAGACAGACGGATGATGGACCGTATGTTCAAACGCTAAATTAAATAAGGTGCACGAAAACTATGCAGACAAAGACGATACAACAACTGATACGGGAGCGTATTCTGGTGCTCGATGGAGCCATGGGTACGATGATACAGCAATATAATCTTTCGGAAGCTGATTTCCGTGGAGAACGTTTTAAGGATATTCCCGGACAATTGAAAGGGAATAACGACTTGCTGTGTCTTACTCGTCCGGAAGTAATAGAAGATATTCATCGGAAATACCTTGTGGCAGGTGCCGATATTATTGAAACCAATAGCTTTAATGCCACTTCGGTGTCAATGGCCGACTATCATGTGCAGGCTTATTGTCGGGAAATCAATCTTGCGGCAGCACGTCTGGCACGCCGGATGGCCGATGAGTTTACAGCATTGAATCCGGAAAAGCCGCGCTTCGTGGCGGGTTCCGTGGGGCCTACCAACAAGACTTGCTCCATGAGTCCGGACGTAAACAACCCGGCTTTTCGCGCGTTGACTTTCGATGAATTGCAGGCAGCTTATTGTGAGCAGATGGAAGCCTTGTTGGAAGGGGGAGTGGATGCCCTGCTGATTGAGACTATTTTTGATACGCTGAATGCCAAGGCGGCTATTCGGGCGGCTGAATTGTCGATGGAAAAAATCGGACGTAGGGTACCTTTGATGCTGTCGGTTACCGTGTCGGACATTGCCGGACGTACGTTGTCGGGACAGACGTTAGATGCCTTTTTAGCTTCGGTGGAGCATGCGGACTTGTTTTCTGTCGGATTGAACTGCTCATTTGGTGCCCGTCAGTTGAAACCTTTCCTGGAGCAGCTTGCTTCACGTGCGCCTTATTATATCAGTGCTTATCCGAATGCCGGATTGCCGAATTCGCTGGGACAATATGACCAGACTCCCGAAGATATGGCTGCCGAAGTGAAGGAGTATATCGAAGAAGGACTGGTGAACATTATCGGAGGATGCTGCGGTACGACGGAACAATACATTGCTAAGTATCAGGATTTGATACAAGGAGTACAGCCCCGTGTGCCTGTGAAGAAGCATGCACATTTGTGGTTGTCGGGATTGGAGTTGCTCGAAGTTTCTCCCGAAATCAATTTCGTCAATGTAGGTGAGCGCTGTAACGTGGCAGGTTCACGTAAGTTTTTGCGACTCATTAATGAGAAGAAATATGATGAGGCTTTGTCGATAGCCCGCAAGCAGGTGGAAGACGGCGCTTTGGTCATCGACGTAAATATGGACGATGGCTTGCTGGATGCTGCACAAGAGATGACTACCTTCCTGAATCTGGTGGCTTCGGAACCGGAAATAGCCCGTGTGCCCATTATGATTGACTCTTCCAAGTGGGAAGTGATACGTGCCGGACTGAAATGTGTGCAGGGAAAATGTATCGTCAACTCTATCTCCTTGAAGGAAGGAGAAGAGGTCTTTATGGCACATGCCCGTGAGGTGAAACAGCTTGGAGCGGCGGTCATCGTCATGGCTTTTGATGAGAAGGGACAGGCCGATACGTACAGTCGTAAGATTGAGGTATGCGAACGGGCATATCGTATTCTGGTAGATAAGGTAGGATTTGCACCTGAAGATATTATTTTCGACCCTAATGTACTGGCCGTGGCTACGGGTATCGAAGAACATAATAACTATGCGGTTGATTTCATTCAGGCTACCGGATGGATACGCAAGAATCTGCCGGGAGCTCATGTCAGTGGAGGAGTGAGCAACTTGTCGTTCTCTTTCCGTGGCAACAACTACATTCGTGAGGCCATGCATGCCGTATTCTTGTATCATGCCATTCAGCAGGGAATGGATATGGGAATTGTCAATCCGGCTACGTCTGTATTGTACACGGATATTCCGCAGGATATTCTGGAACGGATTGAGGATGTCGTGCTGAACCGTCGGCCGGATGCTGCAGAGCGTTTGATTGAAACGGCAGAACGACTGAAACAGGAGAAAGAAGGTACTGCTTCTCAAGAAGGAAATGCATCGGCACAATTGCTGTGGCGGAATAATACTACGGTGGAAGAACGGTTGCAATATGCACTGGTGAAGGGACTTTCGGATTATCTGGAGGAAGACTTGCAGGAGGCGCTTTCACGTTACCCGAATGCAGTGAGCATCATCGAAGGGCCGCTGATGGCAGGAATGAACCATGTAGGAGACTTATTCGGTTCGGGAAAGATGTTCTTGCCGCAGGTGGTGAAAACCGCACGAACCATGAAAAAGGCGGTAGCCATTCTTCAGCCTTATATTGAGGCAGAAAAGGAAGAAGGTGCCCGCAGTGCCGGAAAGGTGCTGGTAGCTACGGTGAAGGGTGACGTGCACGACATTGGAAAGAACATCGTGTCCGTGGTCATGGCGTGCAACAACTATGAAATTATAGACTTGGGTGTAATGGTGCCTGCCGAGCAGATTGTAGAAACGGCTATCCGTGAAAAGGTGGACATCGTAGGACTGAGCGGACTGATTACTCCTTCGCTGGAAGAAATGGTGCATGTGGTGACTGAACTTCAGCGGGCTGGACTGGATATTCCGGTGATGATTGGCGGGGCTACCACTTCGAAATTGCATACGGCACTGAAGATTGCTCCGGTGTATCACGCCCCGGTGGTATACATGAAGGATGCTTCACAAAAATGCGCTGGTGGCTGCTAAGTTGCTGAATCGTGAGCAGCGTCCGGCTTTTGTGGAAGCTTTGAATGAAGAATATCAGGCTTTGCGTGAAAAGAACCGTCAGAAAACGGTACAGACGGTTCCGCTTGCGGAAGCACAGAAAAATAAACTGAACCTTTGGGATTAATTATTTACTCATCGTATTATGAATGTACAGATAGAAGAAGGCTGGAAAAAGGTGCTGGCACCGGAGTTTGAGAAAGATTATTTTGTCCGGCTGACCGATTTTGTTCGTCAGGAGTATCAGCAGACTACGGTATATCCTCCCGGAAGATTGATTTTCAATGCATTCAACCTTTGTCCTTTTGATAAGGTGAAAGTGGTGATTATCGGGCAGGACCCGTATCACGGGCCGGGGCAGGCGCATGGCTTGTGTTTTTCGGTGAACGACGGAGTGGCGTTTCCTCCTTCCTTGCAGAATATATTCAAGGAGATTCACGATGATTTGGGCGTGCCGGTTCCTTCCAGCGGTAACCTGACCCGTTGGGCCGAGCAGGGTGTGCTGTTGCTGAACGCTACCTTGACGGTACGTGCTCATCAGGCTGGTTCACATCAGCGCAGAGGTTGGGAAGAGTTTACGGATGCGGCTATCCGTGTGCTGGCGGAGCAGAAAGAACATTTGGTGTTTATCTTGTGGGGTTCTTATGCGCAGAAGAAAGGTGCCTTTATTGACCGCAACAGGCATCTGGTGTTAACTTCCGTGCACCCGTCTCCCTTGTCGGCTTATAACGGTTTCTTTGGGAACAAGCATTTCAGTCGCACCAATGAATACCTGGTGGCTCATGGAGAGACTCCTATCAACTGGTAAGAAACAACAAATCAATAAATACACAAAAGAAATCCCCTTGCTCCGTTTGTACGGGTGGAGCAAGGGGATTGTTATTTTATATGATGATCTATGTGTTTGTCAGATAAGTTGCATACCCAGTCGTGTGCATTCCTCACGCATGTCTTCCGGCCAGATGCTGGCCTGGATTTCTCCGATATGTGCCTTCTTCAGATAAAGCATACACAAACGTGATTGTCCGATACCTCCTCCAATGGTCAGAGGGAGTGTGTCGTTTAGCAGACGCTGATGGAAATACAGTTTGGTGCGTTCTTCTTTTCCGGCTAATTCCAGTTGCTTGAGCATGGCAGCCTTGTCCACACGGATACCCATGGAAGAAATTTCCAATGCACGTTGCAGCACTTCGTTCCATACCAGTAAGTCACCGTTCAAGCCAGGAAGTCCTGTTTTAGGGTCTACAGTGGTATAGTCGTCATAGTCCGGCGCGCGCAGGTCATGCGGTTGTCCGTTGCTCAGCTTGTTTCCGATTCCGATAATGAAAACGGCTCCAAAGCGTTCTGTAATCAGGTTTTCACGTTCCTTGGCTGTCTTGTCAGGATACATTTGCAACAAGTCTTCCGAATGAATGAAGTGTACATCGTGCGGCAGGAAGGACTTGATTTGCGGATACATTTCACAGATCATGTATTCCGTGCGGCGCATGGCAGCATAGATACGGGTCACGATGCTTTTCAGGAAATCCACTGTACGCTGTTCCGGAGTAATCACTCGCTCCCAGTCCCATTGGTCTACATAAAGAGAATGTATGTTGCCCAACTCTTCATCGGCACGTATGGCATTCATATCGGTATAAATTCCGTAGCCCGGCTCAATCTGATAGTCGGCCAAGGTGACACGTTTCCATTTGGCCAGTGAGTGAACGACTTCTGCCTGTTGGTCTCCCAAGTCTTTGATGGGGAAGCTGACAGGGCGTTCCGTACCGCTCAAGTCGTCGTTAATTCCCATTCCTTTCAAAACGAACAAAGGAGCGGTAACACGGCGTAAACGAAGTTCGGACGAGAGGTTCTGCTGGAAAACTCTTTAATTTGCTTGATGCCCAGTTCGGTCTGTTTCATGTCAAGCAACGGCTTATAGCCGACTGGTTTTATAAGGTAACTCATGTGTGAATTTCTTTAAATGTTTATTTGCTTGCAAAGATAGGTGTATTTTGTAAATATGCAAGCGATTTTAGAAATAAGTTATCAAAATGATTTTTATTTCTTTTTACTTACTGATAAAGTGAAAAGGGAATGATGAAAATAAAAAAATGTCATTCTGGAAATCTCTTTCCAGAATGACATTCTATTATGTAATATAAAGAAAGGCTGTTTAGCGATTCTTGTACATGCTTTCGTAATAGTTCTGGTATTCGCCGCTGGTTACGTTTTTCACCCATTTCTGGTTGTCAAGATACCATCGGATGGTTTTTACGATACCATCTTCAAATTTAGTCTCTGGAGTCCATCCGAGTTCACGAGTAATTTTAGTCGGGTCGATGGCATAACGCTGGTCGTGTCCGAGTCTGTCCTTGACAAAAGTAATCAGTGAATCGTTAATCCAGTCAATGCTGATTTGTCCGTCAGGAGTCATCTCTTTCTTTTTAAGGATGCTCCGGTATTCCGGCTGCTCGGTCATTATCTGGTGAATAGTAGCAATGGTCAGTTTGACGATTTCAATATTCTGTTTTTCGTTATGACCTCCTACATTATAAATTTCACCGTCCTTGCCGTTGCGGACAATCATGTCGATGGCTTTGCAGTGGTCTTCCACGTAGAGCCAGTCGCGTACATTGGTTCCATCTCCGTATACAGGCAGGCGTTTTCCTTCCAGAATATTCTTGATGATAAGCGGAATCAGCTTTTCAGGGAAGTGATAAGGACCGTAGTTGTTGGAGCAGCGGCTGATAGTTACAGGCATTTTATAAGTGTCGCGGTAAGCCATCACAATCAGGTCGGCACTGGTCTTTGAAGCGCTGTACGGACTGTGCGGACAGAGGGGAGTTTCTTCTGTGAAATACCCTTCTGCACCCAAAGAACCGTATACTTCATCGGTCGATACCTGATGGAAGCGAACACCTTTTCTCCAGGTTGGATATCCGTTTTCATCCTTTCCGGTGACCCATGCCCGGCGGGCTGCATCCAGCAAGTTCTGGGTTCCCAAGATGTTGGTCTGCAAGAATAGTTGCGGATTTTCGATGCTGCGGTCTACATGACTTTCGGCTGCGAAATTCACGATGTAATCAAATTTGTAATCAGCAAATAGCTGGTCGGCCAGGTTACGGTCGCAGATATTTCCTTTTACGAAGAAGCAGCGTTCATTGTCGATGTCCTGTGAAATAGTTTCTAAATTTCCCGCATACGTCAATGCATCGAGGATGACAATTTTGACGTCATCATGTTTGCCTAAGATATATTTTATATAGTTGGCTCCGATGAATCCGGCAGCTCCAGTAACTAAATAAGTTTTCATATAGAGTTTTATTTTGGGTGCAAATTTCGGAAAGTTTTTTGAATGTGACAAGATTTTTTTTGTTTTAATCATTCAGCTCAATCACCTCCAGGTCAGAGAAATTTCCGTTTTCTATGCTGAAGCGTACAAGGGTTCGTACCTTATGAAAACCATATTTCCCTGCCGCTCCCGGGTTGATGTGAAGTAGTCCCAGACTGGAATCGTATTTGACTTTCAGAATGTGTGAATGACCGCTGATAAACAGCTTGGGAGGCTGTGTCATGAGTGTTTTTCGGATGGAAGGATCGTACTTCCCGGGATAACCTCCGATATGTTTGATGAGTACGTCAGTGCCTTCTAACTGGAAACGGTTGATTTCCGGAAAGCGTATGCGCAGGTCTTGTCCGTCGATGTTTCCGTAGACAGCCCGCAGTGGACGGAATGCGGCCAACCGTTCAGCTACTTCCAGTGAACCGATGTCACCGGCATGCCATATTTCATCACACGTATCAAAATATTTCAGATAACGTTCGTCCCAGTAGCCGTGCGTATCCGATAAGAGTCCGATTCTTTTCATTTTTCTTTTGCTTTTGTCCGGCAAAGATACTACATTTGAAAAAACCTTGAATGATTTCAGTATATGGAAAAACACTATAATTATTTCAACCGAGATATAAGCTGGTTGTCATTTAATCATCGCGTATTGCTGGAGGCAGATGATGATACGCTTCCTCTGTTCGAAAGAATCAATTTCATAGCTATTTATTCGTCGAATCTTGAAGAGTTTTTATCAGGTTCGTGTGGCGGAACATAAAGCGGTAGCATCTGGAGGTAAGAGTGAAGACATGACTGTGGAGGAAGCTCATAATCTGATTCGGCAGATTACGGATACGGTGAACCGTCAGTTGGAAGACCGTGTACGCATCTATGAAGAAAAGATTCTTCCGGCATTGCGGCGCAATCATGTGGTGTTTTATCAGAGTAAAAGCGAGGTGGAGGATTTTCATAAGGAATTTGTACACCGCTTTTTTATGGAAGAAGTGTTTCCCTACATTCAGCCGGTGAAGATTGATCCGGAAAACGTACGCTTTTTCTTGCGGGACAGACGTTTGTATCTGGCTGTAAAGGTATGGAAGGATGCGCAGGAGAAGCCGGAATATTATATTATAAAAATGCCTTATAGCAAGGTGCCCCGTTTTGTACAGCTTCCTTCGCATGAGGGAAACTATTACCTCATGTTTCTGGAGGATATAATTAAGGCAAACTTGAAGGAAGTGTTTATCGGCTACGAAGTAGAGTGCAGTTACTGTTGTAAGATTTCACGTGATGCCGACGTGTTTGTAGATGATGTACCTGCAGAGAGCATGGTGGAAAAACTGAAGGAGAAGGTGAAAAAACGTAAGATTGGAGCCATCTGCCGTTTTGTGTATGACCGGAAAATGCCGGGTGATTTTCTGGATGCCTTGGTAGAAGCGCTGGGAATCAACCGGGAAGAGCTTGTGCCGGGCGACAAGCATCTGAATCTGGAAGACTTGGCGTCCCTTCCCAATCCGAATCCGGATATTCCGGCCATCGTCAAGCCACAGCCGATGTTCTTGCCCGGGATGAACGAAAAACACTTTATGTATCGCCGGATAGCCAAACGGGATATGCTGCTTTATTATCCGTATCACAGTTTTGAACATTTCATTCATTTTCTGTATGAAGCCGTTCACGATCCATTTTGTCGTGAAATCATGATTACGCAGTATCGTGTGGCGGAACATTCGGAAGTGATTAATGCCTTGATTGCTGCCGCACGAAACGGGAAACATGTAACGGTGTTTGTGGAACTGAAAGCCCGCTTTGATGAGGAAAATAACCTGGCTACGGCCGAATTGATGCGGAAGGCAGGGATTGACATTATATTCAGCATTCCGGGACTGAAGGTACATGCCAAGGTAGCATTGATTCTCCGGAAGAATGACAAGGGAGAACGGTTAAGAAGCTACGCGTATGTCAGTACGGGTAATTTTAATGAGAAGACGGCAAAGATTTATGCTGACATAGCTTTGTATACTTGCAACAAGCAGATAGTGGATGACATGTGTACCCTGTTTAAGGTCTTGCGGAAGGAAGTGACAGAGCCTCGTTTCAAACGCCTGTTGATAGCACGGTTCAATCTGCTTCCGGAATTGAAAGCCCTCATTCAGCGGGAAATCGATTTGGTGAAAGAGGGAAAGCCAGGCCGGATTATTTTGAAGATGAATGCCTTGCAGGATACGGCTATGATAGATGAGCTGTATCGTGCCAGTGAGGCAGGGGTACAGATTGATTTGATTGTAAGAGGAATCTGCTGCCTGGTGCCGGGAGAATCGTTTAGTCGGAATATTCGGGTTACCCGTATTGTGGACAGTTTCTTGGAGCATGCCCGTGTGTGGTACTTCGGAAATGGAGGTGACCCGTTGGTCTTTATCGGTTCGCCCGACTGGATGCGTCGTAATTTGTATCGTCGTATCGAGGCGGTAACTCCTATTCTTGACGGCAGACTCCGTCGAGAACTGACAGACATGCTGGAACTTCAGCTGTCGGCTAACCGTAAGGCATGCTGGGTGGACAATCAGTTGCGGAATATCTTTAAAAGAAAACCGGGTAACGACGATGTACGTGCCCAGTACGATTTTTATGAATACTTGAAAAGCAAGTTGGCTGAAAATTAATCAGCCGACTTGTTTTTGTTTTCTGATATAAGCAGTAATTTGTCTCCCGGTTTCAGCTCCATTTGTCCGTTGGGAATGAGGAACTCATTGCCACGTTTCACGAGCATGACCAATGTTCCTTTCGGAATCTGCATTTCGGCCAGTCTGTTTTGTCTTCCAGCATTTCAGCTGTCAGGGTGAGGTCATTCAATCGGGTATCAATTTCTTCCGGCAGTTCCACTCCAAATTCATTTCCTTCTTTAGGTGCGGGCAAGTCCAGCTGCAGGATTTTAGCCGCCTTGGTAATGGTCATTCCCTGAATCACCAAAGAAAGAAGGGTGATGAAGAATACAATGTTGAACAATTGCTGTGAACCCTCTATTTGAGCCAATACCGGGTAAGTCGCAAAAATGATGGGGGTAGCTCCTCTCAGTCCCACCCACGAAACAAACAGTCTGCCTTTATTCGTAATGTTACGGAAAGGCAGCAGACAGAGGAATATGCTGAGCGGACGTGCGACGAGAATCATGAATACACCAATCAGCAAGGCTACCGCTGCAATGTCGAGCATTTCGTGCGGGTTGACCAGCAGTCCTAAAGTAAGGAACATGATAATCTGGAAAAGCCAGGTCAGCCCACTCATGAAGGTATTGATTTCTTTTCGGTAAGCCAGTCGGGTATTTCCAAGAATGACTCCCATGATGTAGACCGCCAGATAAGCATTTCCTTTCAGCTGGTCTGTAATGGTGAAGGTAATGAATACCAGACTCAACAAGAGGATTGAGTAAAGCGAACTGTTGGACAGATTGATACGGTTAATCAGCCATACACTGAACCGTCCCATAGCGTAGCCGATGACCCCACCGAAGAAGAACTGTACGAGCAGGTCTTTGGTAATCAGTAGAAAATCAGGATTGCTTCCACTTGAAATCACCTGTATCAGCACGATGGTCAGCATGTAGGCCATCGGGTCGTTACTTCCACTTTCCAGCTCCAGCATGGGGCGTAGATTCTGTTTCAAGTTCATGCGCTGGGAGCGGAGCAGGTTGAACACAGATGCAGAGTCTGTAGACGACATGGTAGCGGCGAGCAGTAAGGAACTAAGCAGGGTTAATTCTATGTTGGTTCGGTTCCAGTCGGAAATATAGAATATAAATATACCGGTCAATAAAGTGGTAAGCAATACACCGGCAGTTGACAGGATAATACCGGGAGTAAGGATGGGTTTGATTTCGTTGTATTTGGTATCCATACCTCCGGAAAACAGAATAATGCTCAGTGCCATCATTCCAATGAATTGCGCGTCTGAAGCACTGTTGAATTGCAGTCCGAGTCCGTCACTGCCAAAACACATTCCTACTATCAGGAAAAGTAGAAGAGTGGGAATACCAAACCGGTATCCGGTTTTACTGATGAGAATGCTGGAAAAATAAGGATAGAGCCAATCATCAGTATGTTTCAGCTGTAAAATCATGATTATGTAATAATAATAAGTAATGTGAATGTTGTATATGTATTATAATGTTCAAAGGTAAGAAAATGTTTGGCAGGCAAATGCTTTTTGTAAAGATTTTTGTGAATCTATTGTCTCTTCTGTAGTACTTTTTCAGTATGTACTTGCTAAAAGTGGAAAATTCTACGACAAATTCTCTGTTTCACACTGTGAATACAAAAACCATAGTGTGGGATACATATTTCACACTGTGGGATATAAATCTCGCACTGTGAAACAGAGAACTTTTCCTACGTTTTGTAGAATGTATGAGGAGAAAATTAGGAATATGTAGGGCAATTTATACTTGTTTGTGGAATGGTACTATAATTCTATAGAAATTTATTTTTGTTTTCAAGAAAAAATGTATATTTGCAATGTTTTGTTCCGTATTGATTTCCGGTTCGGCGAAATCACGGATGAAAAGGGAATCGGGTGAAAGTCCCGGACAGTCCCGCTGCTGTAAGCTCCAGACATTTACGTTTGTCTACCCTCTGCAAGGCCACTGTCTTTTAACTGAAGATGGGAAGGCAAGACAAACGGGAGTAAGTCAGAAGACCTGCAAAACAAAGTCATGCTTGCATTCTCGAGGAAAGGATGGCAAGAACGTGCGTAATGTAGAATTACAATTAAAATTTGAATGAAAAGATTGAAGAAACTGGCTATTATTGTCGGCTGTCGCTTTTTTATAGCTATGTGTCTTTGCATGTTTGCAGGTGTAGATATTATTTATGCCCAACATGCAGAGTCTGATAGTATTACAGGAAAGGTGCACCAGATTCCGGATGTGACGGTGAGCGGGAAGAAGACGATGAATAAAAATATCTTCAGTTGTTCCCGTACAACGTTTGGGAAAAGACATGATGGAAGATCTGGGTATTCAGAATATGGCAGATGCAGTAAGGCGTTTTGCAGGCACTGATGTGCGTGATTATGGAGGTACGGGAGGATTGAAAACAGTTTCCGTTCGAAATATGGGAGCTGCCCATACTGCAATTAGTTATGATGGAGTTGCGGTAAGCAATTGTCAGGCTGGACAGATAGATATAGGGCGTTTTTCTTTAGACAACGTAGAATCTTTATCGTTAAGTGTAGGTCAGAATGAAGATATGCTTCAGTCTGCCAGACTGTATGCTTCGGCTGGAGTTTTGAATATTGAAACTTCTCGTCCCGAGTTTCTGGAGGATAGAAAATGGCAATTGTTGTTTCAGGTAAAAGGCGGTTCTTTTTGGACTGGTCAATCCTTATTTTCGATATGGACAACAGTTAGGCGAAAAAGACGGTCTTGTCTGTTGACGGAGACTATTTACGTTCGGATGGACAGTATCCTTTTTTGCTGAAAAATGGGAAATATACCCAAAACAGAGAAAAGAAGTAATTCGGAAGTGGATTCCTGGCATACAGAATGGAATCTTATTCATGAATTTAAGGAGGATAAAAAATTGAATGTTAAGGCATACTATTATCAGTCTGAACGTGGATTACCGGGAGCCGTGATTTTGTATAATCCCGTTTCAAATGAACGCCTTTGGGATAAGAATGCTTTCGTACAAGCAAAATATCAGGATAAAATATCTGATAAATGGTCATTGCAGGTGTTGGCTAAATACAATTATGCCTGGAATAAATACCAGGATAAGGGGGCACAATATGAGGGGAGAGTTTCCACAGATCATTATACCCAGCATGAATATTATGCTTCAGGAGCTGTTTTGTATCGACCGTTTCAGGGCTTTTCCGTATCATTGGCTCAAGATTTAGCAGTGAATACACTGGATAGCAATTTACCGGATTGTCCATTTCCCACCCGTGTAACTTCTTTGACAGCCTTACATGCCCGCTATCAATTGGGCGGTGTGCAAATGGATGCATCTTTAATAAATACGTATGTAAAAGAACATGTGGAGAGTGGAGAAAAACCGGATGATTGAAGAAATTATCCCCGTCTTTTTCGGTGAATTGGAAACCTTTCAGTGAACAAGATTTCTTTTAAGGGTTATGTATAAAAGTACTTTTCGTACTCCAACCTTTAACGATCTGTATTATTATCGATTGGGAAATCGCTCTCTTCGTCCGGAAAAAGCAAAGGAATATAACATAGGCGTAACGTGGGGGGCCAAAAGGAACTCTGTATGGGACTATTTGACATTTACAGGAGATGTGTACTTTAATCAGGTAACAGACAAGATTGTGGCTTTTCCTTCTACTTATGTATGGAGAATGGCGAATTATGGGAAAACTCATATATGGGGAGCTGATATCACTCTTTCTATGGGTATTCCTTTAGGTGAATTGTTTAAGGTATATTTTTCAGGAAGTTATACATGGCAAAAGGCTGTTGATTTGACTGACCCGAATGCTAAAAATTATAAGGATCAATTGCCTTATACACCAGAACATAATGGGAACGGTTCCGTCATTTTGGAAACTCCATGGGTAAAACTGGGGTATAGTTTGATTGGAGTCGGAAAAAGATATTATTTCTCACAGAATATTCCAGAGAATGAAATTGACGGATATGTGGAGCAAACGCTTACTCTCTCTCGGCAATTTTCATTTAAGGCCTGCCGTTTAAGACTGCAGGCAGATTTTATTAATTTCATGAATGAGCAATATGAGGTAATAAAGTATTATCCAATGCCGGGGCGTTCATGGAAAATAACTGCTGCTATTCATTTTTAAATTTAAATATCTATGCAATTTAGAAAATTATTTTTCAGTTTGTGCTGCATGGTGGCATTAGGGGTGTCACTGGCAGCTTGTAGTGAAGATGAAGAGTTATTTGATGATAGTGGTTCTAAGGTTACTCTTCCTGTGCATCGGGCATTTATTTTGAACGAAGGAACTCAAGGGGCTAATAATGCGACGTTGTCTTTTTTTATGCACCGGATGGCAATGCGGATTTTATCAAAGATATTTTTTTATACTCAGAATCAGGCAAAATTAGGAGATACAGGTCAGGCTCTGATTGAATACAATAATGACCTTTATGCCATCATTTCCGGTTCAAGATATTTGATTCGGATGAATACGGCTGGAGTAGAAAAACAACGTTATGAGATTCCTGCATCAGAAGGTGATCCTCGTTATCTGGTAGCTGATGACGGGTATATTTATATGACGCAATATGGTGGTCGGGTGACGAAACTGGATGCAAATACCCTGAAGGTGGTAGCTACATTTACCGGGGGGAATAACTTGGAAGGTATTGCAGAATGTGACGGCAAGTTGTACGTGGCTAATTCATATTTGAAGAATGATGCCGGGTATCAGTATCAGAAAGAGTTGTTTGTCATTAATGCAGATAACATGCAGTTAGAAACGACTTTAGCTGTTGATATTAATCCCAATCAGGTGTTGGAAGAAGATGGAAAGATTTTCTTGATTTCCTGGGGAAATTATGCAGACAAAGGATATTCTGCTCAAATGATTGATCCTAAGAATGGTAATAAACCGATTTCATTGGGAGTAGCAACTAATATGACCGTAGGAGATGATATGGTGTATTTTGTAAATTCGGAGACTGATTGGAATACGTTTACTACTACAAATACATTCTTCTCTTATAATATTAAGACTGCTACGGTAAATTCATCTTCTTTCCTGAAAAATGCACCGGCAGAACTGGCTACATCAAGTGTGTACATGATGAGTGTGGATGATGAGAAGGGAGATATTTATATTGGAGTGACATTCTATTCGAACTCAAATGGTACGATGTATCGTTTTGACCGTAACGGCAACTTTGTAGAAAAGTTTGATTGTGGTGGTCAGAATCCTAAAACAATGGTTTTCATTGATTGATTTTTATGAAACAAATTTTACTATCTGCCCATATAGTAATTACAGTCTTGCTTCTCTCTGCCTGCGGCGGAGGAAGCAAGACTTCTTCCGTTCAGGAGGAAGGAGATACCCTGAAAATGAGGTATGCCACCAACTTGTCTGTGGTAAAGTTTCCTGATTATACCATGGTTTCTATCCGTAACCCATGGGATACATTGAAAATATTGCATACTTATCTGTTGACTGATAAGACTCAGCCGGTTCCGGAGAATCTGCCTGAGGGGACTGTCGTACGGGTTCCGTTAGAACGGGCCGTGGTGTATTCTGTGGTGCATGGAAGTGTACTGAAAGAGTTGGGACAGGCAAAAAGTATCAAGGGAGTCTGTAACCTGGAATATTTTAAGATGCCAGAGGTGCAGGATGGATGCCGGAATGGAGAAATCGTAGATTGCGGAAACGGAATGAATCCGGATATTGAGAAAATTATCGACCTTCGTCCGGATGCCATCATGCTTTCTCCGTTTGAGAACAGCGGAGGATACGGTCGGGGTAGGAAAGTTGGGAGTACCCGTAATCGAATGTGCGGATTACATGGAAACCTCCCCGTTAGGACGTGCAGAATGGCTGCGCTTTTACGGATTGCTGGTAGGGCAGGAACAGAGAGGAGATTCACTTTTTGCACAGATAGAAAAAGAATACCTGGCATTAAAGGATTTGGCGGCACAGGCAACCTCTCGTCCTACGGTATTAAGTGATTTGAAGTATGGCTCTGCATGGTATATCGCCGGAGGACAGAGTACCACTGGACGCTTGTATGCGGATGCCGGGGCAGACTATGTTTTTGCAGAACTGCCGAACAGCGGTTCTGTGCCGATGGCTTTTGAAACCGTCTTCGACAAAGGTGAGCATGCCGATTTCTGGTTGATAAAATACAATCAGCCACAGGATAAGACCTATAAGGAACTTCAGAAGGATTATTCGCTTTATGCGCGTTTCAAGGCATTCCGCGAACGTCGGATTTATGGATGCAACACCCATCGGATACCTTTTTATGAGGAGTCACCTTTTCATCCGGAGATATTGTTGAAAGATATGGTAAAAATATTCCATCCCGAGTTGCTGGAAGGCTATGAACCGAAATATTTTAGTAATTTAGCGGAATGATACATTCTGATAAAAAGCATTATGTGGTATTCGGCACCCTGGCTCTTTTGATAGTGCTTTTAGTGGTAGCCAATTTATTTTTAGGTTCGGTAAATATTCCGGCGCAGGAAGTGCTACGCATTTTAAGCGGCGAAGAGGCTGAAAAGGCAAGTTGGACGTTTATCGTTTGGGAATCGCGTTTTCCTCAATGCATCACAGCCTTGCTTTGTGGAGCAGCCTTGTCGGCTTCCGGACTGATGTTGCAGACGGTGTTCAGTAACCCATTGGCCGATTCGTCTATTTTAGGTATCAGTTCAGGAGCCAGCTTGGGAGTAGCGCTTGTGATGCTCGCCGGAGGAGGAACCATTGCCACAGGTGTGTTACACTTTCCGGGTTTTTCTCTGTCATATTAGGCGCATTTTTGGGGCTGTAGCTGTGTTGGCTTTGGTCTTGTTTTTATCCTCTTTGATAAAAAGTAATGTAATGCTGCTCATAGCCGGCATCATGATTGGCTATATTACTTCTTCACTGATTTCTTTGTTGAACTTCTTTGCTACGGCAGAAGGAGTACACTCGTATCTGGTGTGGGGAATGGGAAACTTTGGTGGGGTTTCTTTGGAACAGCTTCCGGCTTTTTCATTACTGACCGTGGTAGGGTTGTTAGTGGCTGTCATGCTTATTAAGCCTTTGAATGCCCTGCTTTTGGGACCGCGTTATGCCGAAAATTTGGGAGTGAATATTCGCCGGGTACGCAACTTCTTATTATTGGCTACCGGATTGCTGACTGCGGTAACGACTTCATTCTGTGGCCCTATCTCTTTTATCGGTCTGGCAGTTCCTCATCTGGCTCGTTTGATGCTGGGTACCTCCAACCATAATTCGCTGATGCCTGTTACGCTGCTTGCCGGAGGAGCATTGGCATTGCTGTGTAACTTGATTTGCGTACTTCCGGGAGAGTCAGGAGTGATACCGCTGAATGCCGTAACTCCAATCTTAGGAGCGCCGGTCATTATTTATGTGATCATTAACCAACGTCGAATTCAATATTTTAACTGATGAGTCAATCGGAAATCGTGGTAGAGGGTCGTAACCTGACAATCGGTTATCAGGTAGGGAAGAAGCGGACGGAAGTGCATTCTAGGCTGAATTTTCAGCTTTTTCGTGGAGAACTGACATGTCTGCTAGGAGCGAACGGAGCAGGTAAATCTACCTTGCTTCGCACTTTGGCGGCTGCTCAACCGTTTTTATCTGGCGACTTGGAACTGTTGGACCGTGATTTGTCTGCTTACTCCGAACGTGAGTTGTCAAAAACCATAGGAGTCGTATTGACAGACCGTACGCAGGCGGGAGGGTTGACTGTATATGAGCTGGTAGCCTTGGGGCGTCAGCCTTATACGGGATTTTCGGGCGTTTGAACAAAGCCGACAAGCAACTGGTGGAACATGCGCTGCAAGCCGTAGAGATAGCTCATAAGGCACGGTGCTATATGGCAGAACTTTCTGACGGAGAACGACAGAAAGTGATGATTGCCAAGGCACTGGTGCAGGAATGTCCGTTGATATTATTGGATGAGCCGACTGCTTTCTTGGATGTGGTAAGCCGCATTGAAATCATGAATCTGTTGCATCGTTTGGCTATAGAGGAAAAGAGAGCAATTCTTTTGTCTACGCATGATATTGAACAGGCACTGGTCTTGTCTGATCGCCTTTGGTTGCTTTCTTCAACCGGAGGACTGGAATGTGGTGTGACGGAAGACTTGATATTGCGCAACCGGATGGATACATTGTTTGCCAATCATGCCCGGATAAAGTTTGATTTGATGCACGGTGGCTTTTCTCCTGAAGTGTCGGGAGAGAAATCCATTGTGTTAAAGGCGGAAGATGAGGTGCTGCGTCATTGGGCACAAAATGCCTTGAACCGTCATCACTACTTTTGTCTGGATGTCTGTGCTTCTGTTCGGAAGCTGCCTTTACTGGATGTGCAAGCACCCGATATGCTTCTTTATACAGATGAAAACGACAGTACATGCTATTCTACTTTTGAGACATTGCTTCATAACATATAATTATCAGAGAATAAGCTTATTTGCCGGATATTTGTTATTTTTGTCAGGTTTATTGGTAAGAAAAATAATAAATTTATGGCAGTTGTGGTGAAAATGGCCGGAACATCTCCTGAATTATATAGTTGTATCGCTCCATTGGTGATGAATCCGGAAGTTATTAAGTATAATCATGATTATCCTTTTAAAACTAGTGAATCATTCGTTTGGTTTGTGGCATTTTCAGACGAAGACAATCATGTCCTGGGCTTTTTTCCTGTGGAAATACGGAAAAAAATCTGCGATAATCAACAATTATTATGTGGAGGAGGATACAAAGGATGTGTTTTTGAGTTTATTGGAAGCTGTGACAAATGAATTTCTATCTACGGAAAAGGAACTGGAGGCGGTAGTCCAAAAGCCTCATGAATCTTATTTTCAGACGCAAGGATTTGAAATAGTACGTGCATGGAGTTTGTATCTTAAAATGAAGAAAACGAATGAAGAAGAATGAGAACGTGAAAAATGTGTACGAGCTGGCACAAGAACGTCTGGCTGTACTTTTCAAGGAGTTTGACAATATTTATGTGTCATTTTCCGGTGGAAAGGACAGTGGAGTACTGCTGAATCTTTGCATTGATTATATACGCCGGAACAACTTGAAGATAAAGCTTGGTGTATTTTTCATGGATTATGAGGTGCAGTATGACCATACCATCGCATTTATCAATCGTATTTTGGAAAATAATAAGGACATACTGGAGGTATATCGGATTTGTGTTCCCTTTAAAGTGAGAACCTGTACTTCCATGTACCAGCATTACTGGCGTCCATGGGATGAGGCCCTTCGTGACATCTGGGTACGAGAGATGCCGGAAGGGGTTATGAAGGCGGAAGATTTTACTTTTTTTCATGACAACATGTGGGATTATGAGTTTCAGTTACGTTTTGCCGCCTGGTTGCATGAAAAGAAAAAGGCTGTCCGTACGGCTTGTCTGGTGGGTATACGTACACAGGAAAGTTACAATCGCTGGCGTACCATTTATGGCGGTTTGAAGCAGCAGCTTTATCACAACTATCAGTGGAGTTCGAAGATTGCCAATGATGTATATAATCTTTATCCCATTTATGACTGGAAAACTACGGATATCTGGACTGCTAATGGAAAGTTTGGTTGGGATTACAATCGTTTGTATGATCTTTATTATTACGCAGGTGTAAGTCTGGAACGTCAGCGAGTGGCCAGTCCCTTCATTGGTGAAGCCATTGAAAGTCTGCATTTATACAAGGTGATTGAGCCGGATACCTGGGGACGAATGATTGGGCGTGTGAACGGGGTTAATTTCTCTGCCATTTATGGAGGAACACATGCGATGGGATATGGTTCAGTCAAGTTGCCGGAAGGGCATACCTGGAAATCGTTTATGGAGTTTCTGCTTTCTACACTTCCAGAGGAAACCCGCAGGGGATATTTGAGTAAACTTCATACCAGCATTAAGTTTTGGAGAACGAAAGGGGGCTGCCTGAGTGATGAGACCATAGCCAAACTCGAAAGCATGAATATCCCAATTACGGTGAGAAACAAGAGCAACTACAAGACGACTAAGCGTCCGGTGATGATGGAGTACCTGGATGATATTGATATTGCAGAATTCAGAGAAATTCCTACTTACAAGCGTATGTGTCTGTGCATACTGCGTAATGATTATGCCTGTAAATATATGGGATTTGCCGTAAGCAAGGAAGAGAAAAAGATGAAAGATTATATTTTACAACAATATAAAAAAGATATGGACATAGAAGAGAAAACAAGTCCGGTTTACCATGTAAAAGCCGTACCGGTGGAGAAGGTGTGTGCCAACAATTATAATCCGAATGTGGTAGCTCCTCCGGAAATGAAGCTGCTGGAACTGTCTATTTGGGAAGACGGTTTCACGATGCCTTGTGTATGCTATTATGACAAGGAAAATGACAAGTATATTATTGTAGATGGTTTTCACCGCTATCAGGTGCTGAAAACCTCCCGACGGATTTATGAGCGGGAGAAAGGTATGCTTCCGGTGGTAGTGATTGACAAGGATTTGTCCAACCGTATGGGCTCTACTATCCGTCATAATCGTGCGCGAGGTACTCATGACATCGGGTTGATGACGAATATTGTGTCAGAATTGACTCAGGCAGGCATGTCGGATAAATGGATTATGAAAAATATAGGTATGGATAAGGATGAACTGCTTCGCTTGAAACAGGTATCGGGCCTGGCATCCTTGTTTGCCGACAATGACTTTTCTATCCCCACTCCCCAGTCTATTTTACCGGAGAGTGAAGAGTAAAGTTGATTTAGTATATAAAGTAGCCTAAGACACCACTGCATACAATCAGCAGAATCGGATTTACTTTGTATCGGTTGGAAGCAATGAAACATCCGATAAAAAGCAGGATGCTGATGACAACCTGATACGTGTCTGTTCCGAAGTTTTCTCCGTTCATCAATACGAGAGCGGCTGCCGCAAGCAGTCCGACTACTCCGGGGCGCAGCCCATTAAACACGGCTTCTACTGCCGGATGGCGTTGGTACTTCAGGAAAAAACGGCTGATAAATATCATGAGTATAAATGAGGGTAATACCACTGAGAAGGTGGCTACCGTAGAGCCTAATATGCCGGCTGCGTGCGAGTAGCCGTCATTTACCATAGCCGTATAGCCTACGTAGGTCGCAGAATTGATACCGATAGGACCGGGAGTCATCTGGCTGATAGCGATGATGTCCGTAAAATCGGACGAACTGAGCCATTCGTAACGGGTGACTACCTCTCCTTGTATCATGGAAATCATGGCGTAACCTCCACCAAATCCGAATAAGCCTATTTTGAAAAACGTATAGAATAGTTTCAGTAATAAAAAGTACCATAGTTTATCTCCTTTTAGTTATATTTCTTTTGGTAGCGTCCATACAGGTAACCTCCTAATCCGCTGAGGATGATGACGTAGATAGGCGAAAAGCCAAGAAGCCATATCAGTAGTGCCGAAACCACCGGAATCCAGATATTGTATCGGTTGATACGGGCTGATTTTGCCATTTTGAAGGTAGGAGCTGCAATCAAGGCTACTACCGCAGGACGGATGCCTTTGAACACATGTTCTACGGCTTCCACATGCTGGAATTGTCTGAAGAATAGAGCGATGGTCAGAATAATGAGAAAGGAGGGAAGTATGGTGCCAAGTGCCATCCAGAAAGCTCCCCAGAATCCTTTCAGCTTATAGCCGATAAAGATGGCTATGTTGACGGCAAAGATGCCCGGCACAGTTTGCGCCAGTGCCATCAAGTCCAGAAAGTCTTCCTTTTTCACCCATTTTCGTTTGTCTACCAGGTCAGCTTCTATCAAGGGAACCATGGCATATCCTCCTCCTATGGTGAATAATCCTATCCGGAAGAAGATGAGAAATGCTCTTAAATAGAAATTCATGTTATTGCGTTTAGTTCTTTTTCATATAAATGCTTGGGGGTACCCCATAAAACTTTTTAAAGGTATCCGTAAAATATTTGGGGTCGGCAAAGCCCATTTTGTCTGAAACTTTGGCTACCGTATAGCGCTGGCTCTTTAACATCAGGGCGGCCTCCTGCATTCGGATGTTACGGATAAATTCAGCCGGAGCTATGCCTGTCAAAGCCTTAATCTTATTGTAGAAGCTGGTGCGGCTCATGTTGACCGAAGCGCATAAGGTATCTACATTGAAGTTCTTGCCTAATCCTTCCTTGACCAGTTCGGTCACTTTCTGGATAAACTCATCGTCCAGACTTGTAGGTAATTCTACGGCAGGAGCTTCCTCCGGCAATGCCGTGACAGCCGATTTGAAACGATTGCGTAGCATCTTCCGGTTTGCTATCAGCGTGCGTATGGTAGCTTTCAATATGTGTACGTCAAAGGGTTTCACTAAATATTGGTCGGCTTTGATTTCCAGTCCCTCTAAAATATGCTCCTTATCACCAAGTGCGGTGAGCAGAATGATAGGGATGTGACTGGTTTCCATCTGACTTTTTACTATCTGACACATCTTCTTGCCATCCATTACCGGCATCATGATGTCGGAAAGAATCAGGTCGGGCTGACGTTCATTGATGAAGTCAAGTGCTTCTTGTCCGTTGCCTGCACCTTCCACCTGGTAGGTGTCCGACAGGCTGTGGATAATGAATGACCGCAATGGAGCATTGTCTTCTACAACCAATATTAATGGAGCCTGCTCGTCTGTCTGTGAGTCGGTAAACTGGATGTCGGTCGTGATATTTCCTGCTGTTTCTTGTTCCGTAGTCAGTACTTTATCAGTGCCCTCTTTTTCCTCCTTTTTATATTGATAGTTTTTACTTCGTATCGGGAAGGTCAGCTGGAAGGTTGTACCCACATTTTCGGTGCTGGTAAATGAAATCTTACCTTCGTGATTCTCAATCAGGCGGTACGTCAGCAGCATGCCGATGCCGCATCCGGTAGTAGTCTGGTTGGCCGTATTATATCCTCTGAACAGATATTTGAAGAGCTTTTTCTGGTCTTCCTTGTTCATTCCGATACCTGTGTCCGAGAGGAAAAGTGTCCATGTGTTTTTGTTGCTTTCCGCTTTTAATGATACACGTCCGCCTTGTGGCGTATATTTTAAGGCATTAGAAAGCAGGTTGCGCAAAATGGAATCCATCTTGCTCGTATCAACCACACATCCAGACTGTCGAACGAACTTTCGTAGGAAAGCGTGATGTCCTTTTGACGAGCAAAACTATCAAACTGATGCATATAGTTGCTCAGATAATGATTCAGTTCGTGCGCCGTCACGATGGTCTGTGAGGAATATAATTCTTCCTTCTGGAAATTAATCAGGTTATTGGCCAGTTCAGCCAGGTTCTCTGTGCTCTGCATGGCCAGTTGGATGTTCTTTTGTCCGTTTTCACTCAGACTTTCCTTTTCCATGATTTCACTCAGAGGAGCCTTGATCATGGTCAGCGGAGTGCGTATGTCGTGCGCGGCATGCGTGAAGAAATTGATTTTTTTCTTCCGAAGTTTTTCGTTCGCGCTTGATAATCTGATAGCGCAGGAAGGCGTATGCCGCTCCGATAATGAACAGGGCATAAATCAGGAATGCCCAGAAAGTGAGCCAGAAAGGACGTTCTACCAAGATTTGTATTTCCCTTTCTTCCAGTATCTGCTGGTTGTCGAGCAGAATGGAGCGTACCTTCAGCGTATAGTTTCCCGGCGACAAGTTGGTGTACCGTATGGTTCCGTTGCTGGTGGGAGGAGTCCACTGGTCATAGAACCCTTCCAGTTTCCAGCTGTACAGAATGCTCGATGGATTGTCGAAATTGATGGAAGACACATCCATGGAGAACGTGTTCTGGTCGTATTTCAATTGGATGAAATTGGTTTCGTCCAAAATTTTTGTCAAAGGAGAATTCTTTTCCATCGGGTGCACCGGATGATACATGATGTTCAGATTAGAGAATACCATGTGGCTGGAAAAGCTTGAGGGCAGTTCCAGACTGTCGGGCAGAATGATGACACCTTCGTTGCTTCCAAAAATCAGCTGACCGTTTCGGGTATGTATTCCGGCAGTCGGATTGAAGTTTGCTCCTTGCAATCCCTGTTCCCGTGTCCAGTTGGTAAAGGTCTGTTCTTTCCGGTTGTAGAAGACAGTCCGTTTTCTGTACCTAAAACAGATTCCCGTTTTTGTCCGGAACAATACTATAGATATTGTTTGTCTGCAAGCCGCTGTTGTTGGCCATGCAGTGTGTGATTTCATTCGTTTGATTATCAATGATAAACAATCCGTTTCCGTAGGTGCCGACATAGGTCTTTTTCAGGTCGGGAGTATTGTAGATTGCATTGATACAGCCGAAATCTTCTTTTTCCATGTAAGGATACAGTTGCCGTTTCGTTTTATCGAATACATACAATCCTTGTATGGTTCCTACCCAGAAGGAATTTTCATTTCTTTCTAAAAGATACGTGATAGGGTAGGAGCTGCTGTATTCCTGCTTTTCCTGTGTGCGTGTGTCAAAGCTTTTCAGGCTGTAGAATCCTCCACTCCAGATAACCTCATTCTTGTCTTTTATCAGTCCGCGGATGTATTTGTCCGGAGTTTCACGTGCCTGCGATTTTCCTTGCTGATGGAAGGTCGTAGTTCCAGCCTTCTTGTCTATGCGGAAGATACCGGACATATAGCCTCCGGCCAGGATAATTCCCGGTCTTATTTCGCATACGGACAAGAAAATATGGTTTTCATATTGAGGAAGTTCCTTCTCCGTACAATAGCTTTTCCACTTCTTTTCACTGATGTCATAACAGCTTATTCCGTTGCAGGTGGCATACCATATATCTCCTTCAGAATCCTCCATGATGCCGTTGATGCAGTCATTTGACAAGGTGTTACTGCTGTTCGACGCATGTTTGAACCATTGGTATTCAGGGTACTTTTCGGAATAGATGGTAATGCCGATAGGATAAATCACGTTCCAGATACGGTTGTTCTGGTCCATGTAAATATCCTTGATGATGCTTCCGTTCATCTTGTTGAAGCTCTCATTGTCTTCTTTTAAGAAATGAGAAAGTTCTTTTTTTCTTGACATCCAGTTTATATACTCCGTCACCATCGGTTGCAATGAACACCTCATCCAGGTTTTTCCGGTTGGGCGTGATGGTGTTTACCCCGATGTCTTTCAGGTGTTTCCCGAGGTCTGTCAGCTCTCCGCTTTCAGGGGTATAAATAAACAGCTTATCAAGCAGGGCATTGATGATAAGCTTGTTGGTAGGCTTATGATAATAAATGTAATCAATGATGTTGATATTGGAAATATCAATTTTCCGTACGTTGGTTAATTCTCCTTTGTTCAGGGTAGCTGAATACAAGGTTTGTTCGGTCGAAATAAAAATAGTTATTTCCCTTTGCCTGTGTGATGCAGGTTACTTTTCCTGGAATTTTATGACTTATTTTTCTGGTCTTCTGAGTATCTCCATTGTAGATGTACTGATAACCTTCTGTGCAGAACCAGATATTTTTTTCTTCGTCCAGATAAATGCAGGTTATCGGACACTTTTGAGTTTCCGGATACTGTTCATGCAAGTCGAATACCAACTGGAAGGAGTCTCTGGCCTCATTCAGATTGAATACCAGTCCGTCTTTTCCGATTTCCCATAACTTCTTTTCTCTGTCAGTCTTTAAAATATTCAGATTAGGGAAACAGTTGACAACTGCACCATTTTTAATCAGCGGATAGTGTGTAAACTGCTTTCCGTTATAGCGGTCTATACCCTTGTGGGTAAGAATCCAGATGTAATCATATTCTCCTTGTTGAATAGAGAGAACTCTTCGGCTGCTGAGTCCGTCTGCTATACCGATATATTGAAATATTTGTGCCTCTGAACGTGTGTATATGACAGATAATAAGAGGCAAATGAGATAAATAAATTTCTGCATAATACTTTTGTTGATAAGTGCAAATTTCGGAAAAACAATCTCTTATCAAAATAATACGGAGCTTTATGTAGAAATAGAAAATAAAAAAAGGCATGACCGAAAAGTCATGCCTTGAAATATTTACGATAAAGTATTTATGCATTATTTATCGCCACGGATAGCTGCGATACCCGGAAGGATTTTACCTTCGATAGCTTCGAGCAATGCACCACCACCAGTTGAGATGTAAGATACCTGGTCAGCCATACCGAACTTGTTGATACAAGCTACAGAGTCACCACCACCGATCAATGAGAATGCACCTTCTTTAGTAGCTTCAGCAATAGCTTCAGCAATTACTTTAGAACCACCAGCGAAGTTGTCCATTTCGAATACACCGGCAGGACCGTTCCACAGGATAGTCTTAGCACCCTTGATAGCAGCTTTGAATTCTTCGCGAGTTTTAGGACCTGCATCCAGACCCATCCATCCGTCAGGAATGTTCTTATCGTCGCAAACCTGAGTGTTTGCATCGTTAGCAAACTTGTCAGCAGCTACACAGTCGCAACCCAAAACTAAGTTTACACCTTTAGCTTTAGCCTTAGCCATGATTTCCAAAGCCAGATCCAGTTTGTCATCTTCTACCAATGAGTTACCGATCTTACCACCCTGAGCTTTAGCGAAAGTAAATGCCATACCACCGCAAAGGATCAAGTTGTCTACTTTGTCCATCAAGTTTTCGATGATACCAATCTTAGTAGAAACTTTAGAACCACCCATGATAGCAGTGAACGGACGTTTGATGTCTTTCAATACGTTGTCAACAGCCTGTACTTCTTTTTCCATCAGGTAGCCCAACATCTTGTGGTCAGCATCGAAGTAGTCAGCGATAACAGCTGTAGAAGCGTGTTTACGGTGAGCAGTACCGAATGCGTCCATTACGTAGCAGTCAGCGTAAGAAGCCAAAGTCTTAGCGAATTCTTTCTGAGAAGCCTTCATAGCTTTCTTAGCGTCTTCGTAAGCAGGATCTTCTTTTTCGATACCTACAGGCTTACCTTCTTCTTCCGGATAGAAACGGAGGTTTTCAAGCAGCAATACTTCACCCGGTTTCAATGCAGCAGCAGCTTCCTGAGCTTTAGCACAGTCAGGAGCGAACTGAACCGGAGTACCCAGAGCAGCAGCTACAGCGTCTACAATCTGGCTCAAAGAATATTTAGCGTTTACTTTGCCTTTTGGTTTACCCATGTGTGACATGATAATCAAGGCACCACCGTCTGCCAAGATTTTTTTCAAAGTAGGCAGTGCACCACGGATACGAGTATCGTCTGTAATTTTACCTTCTTCGTTCAAAGGTACATTGAAGTCCACACGAACGATTGCCTTTTTGCCGGCAAAGTTGAATTTGTCAATAGTCATCATAATCTCTAATATTTTTTGTTTAAAGTGTTTCTGTTGTTACAGACATCCCTTCGAGAGGATGCACCGCAAAGGTAAGAAAAAAAATAAAAAGAAAGAATAAGGTATAGATTTTTACATACTTAATAGGTGTTTTGAAGGTCGTTAAAAAAACGCCTTTGCATTTGGTTTGAAACGCAAGTACGTTTCAATGCAAACGCAAAGGCGTTTTTATCTTAAATGCACTTGCGTTTTGATTCAAACGTCAAAGCGTTTTGTCTTAAACACAAGTGTATTTTGAGTTGAATTTAGATTCGTGTTGAATATCAATAGGTTAATCTTCTGTAGGAGCGGCGTGTTCTGCTTCGAAAAGTAATGAATCGCCCAGTGTGATGAGAATGGAATCGCTGTCACAGTAGTGAGGGAAATAGTCATTACAATCCCATGAACGGTCCAGCTTTTCTTTAGGACTTGGGAATTTCTTGGCATAAAGTGCGGCAAGCTCCGGATTGGCCAATACTTTTTCCATGAAATATCCGAATACGGGCAGTGCGGTGCGACTGCCTTGCCCTAGTTCGCCTGTGCGGAAATGAATGCTGCGGTACTCTCCGCCTACCCAGGCTCCTCCTACCAGGTTGGGACTGATACCCACAAACCAGGCATCGGAGTGATTGGAAGAGGTACCGGTCTTCCCGCCGAACTCCGTACCTTTATCAAAGATGCGGAAACGCCAGAGCGCTTGTGAAGTTCCTTTCGGGCAAGTCAGTCCACCTCTTAACATCTGTTGCATAAGATAGGCACTGGCGTAAGGAATGGCCTGGGTTGCTTCAGCTTCTTGTTGGTAGATAACTTTTCCGTCTTTATTCTCTACACGGGTAATCAGTGTGGGCTGAATGGCTTCTCCATCGTTCACTACGGTGCCGTAGGCAGAAACCAGCTCCAATAGCGATACGTCAGAAGCTCCCAGCTGAGGGCCGGTGTTTCTTCCAGCTTGGTCTGGATACCCATGCGGTGTGCGGTAGTGGCTATCTGGTGAATGCCTACTTCATGGGCTATGTTGGCAGCAATGGTGTTGACCGATTGGGCAAACGCCATTTTCAGAGACATGGTATCGAGAGTGGCACCTCCATTGGCATTGTGAGGCATCCAGAGTTTCTTTTCTCCATTTTCTTCCACTTCCCAGGGGATGTTTTCATCTACACGCAGGTCGCAGGGGGATAATCCCTGGTTCATGGCTTCCGTATAGACAAAGAGTTTGAAGGTAGAGCCGGGCTGACGCTTGGAAAGCACCTTATCGTATTTCCATGACTGGAAATTGATGTCGCCTACCCATGCCTTTACTTCTCCCGTATGCGGAGCGATGGCCACAAACCCACAGTGCATGAAGCGTTCCATGTAGCGGATAGAGTCCATGGTACTGAACAGGGTATCTTTTTGTCCGAGGTCATAGTCGAAGACCTTGCAACGATGAGGCTGGTTCAGGTAGTAGGTGATGGAATCAGTCTGGTTACCGTATTTATGGGACAGATACTGGTAGGCCGGTGTCTTTTCGGCCAGCTCTTCGATGAAGCGAGGAATTTCCTCCCCATTCCGGTCTCGCCACGGAGCCTGCGTGCCCCAATGTGCATCAAACCGTTTCTGTACTTCACGCATCTGACGGTTGACAGCTTCTTCGGCATATTGCTGCAACCGGCTGTCGAGTGTGGTATAAATTTTCAGTCCGTCGCCATAGAGGTCTGTATTATTTTCCTTGCACCATTCCTTCAGTTCATTGGCTATGGCTTCGCGGAAATAGAGTGCCGGACCAGTGTAATAATTCTCCTGCTTGAATTTCAGAATGGTGGGAAGTTTCCGGATGGAGTCCAGCTGATGCTTGTTCAGCACATGGTGTTCATAGAGCTTTCCCAATACCACATTTCGTCGTGAAAGACTATTCTTTGGGTTGATTTTAGGATTATAATAGGTAGTAGCCTTCAGCAGGCCGATAAGTGTGGCAGCCTGTTCTACGGTAATTTTATCGGGAGTTGTATTAAAATAGGTATGACAGGCCGTCTTGATACCGAATGCGTTGCTTCCGAAGTCTACCGTGTTGAAATACATGGTCAGAATTTCTTCCTTGCTGTACAGCATTTCAATCTTGACCGCTGTAACCCATTCCTTGGCCTTCATAATCAGCAGTTTTACTCCGGGGATATGTCCTAAGAGTCCGGTAGAGTATTGTGAACGTACTTTGAACAGGTTTTTGACCAGCTGCTGAGTGATGGTACTGGCTCCACGTGCCGTTCCGTGAGCTACGTAGTCTTTGGCAGCAGCAAATACTCCTTCAAAGTCGATACCGAAATGCTTGTAAAAGCGTTCGTCCTCCGTGCAGACCAGCGTCTTGACCAGTATCGGAGAAATATCCTTGTATTCCACCGGTGTACGGTTTTCTGAATAGAATTTTCCAATCAGTTTTCCGTCGGCACTGTAAATCTCGGAGGCGATGTGCTGTATAGGCTCTTTGATGTTGAACATGCTCGGTGATTTTCCGAACAGCCACAAGAAATTGAGGTCAATCATGACCAGTAAGACGATGAGCATGCCAATGCCGGTGAGGATTCCCATTCCGGTACGCCCGTACATGGCAATTTACGGAAAGTATGTACATACCAGCTTATGCACTGTTTCCCGAATTTGGTTATCCGGCTCAGAAGCTGTTGAAAAAGTCGGATAAGAAATGATACTGCTTTTTTCATATCTCGTTGTTTAACCATGCGTCAATCAACTTTCGCGCAATACTTAGTTTCTTGGGGATTTCCGGCAGGTGGTCGCGGTGGTAGAATGCTCCGGCACTCAGTTCTTCATCCTGTAATTTGATGGTTCCGCTTTCGTATTCCGCATAGTATCCCACCATGATACCGCTTGGATAAGGCCAGGGCTGGCTTCCGAAATACTTCAGGTTTTTGATACGGATACCGGTCTCTTCCATCACTTCGCGGTGAACGCATTCTTCCAGTGTTTCCCCAGGCTCCAGGAAGCCGGCTACCAGTCCTTTGAAACTGCCCCGGAAGTTGCGTGCGTGTACCAGTAATACACTATCCCCTTTCTTTATTAAAACGATAACAGCAGGAGAAATGCGCGGATAGATTTCCTGTCCGCAGTGAGGGCATCGTTTGGTGATGGGGCCCGTCTGTGTGGTAGGGGTGCCGCAAGCCGGACAAAAGCGGCTGTTCTTGTCCCATGTCAGTATTTGAGAGGCTTTACCTGCGCATTGGTATTCTTCCAGTGGCAGTACATCGTACGAAGCACGCAGGTCTGTCGGAATAAATGAGGTGTTCTGTCCTGTTAGTGCTTCCAGCGGAAGGGCACATGCTTTTGCCGGATGGCCCAGAATTTCCCCGACGGTATGTATGGGCGTATCAGCAGGAAGCTGTACGGGAGGTTCCACGGAATATGGGATGTGGAACCTGTCTCCGTCTTTAACCAGAAGGAGCTGCTGTTTGGGGCAGAAAATAAACCAGCCGCACAGCTCCTTTTCATCTTGTTTCATTGTTATCTGTCAATTTAGTTGTTCAATCCTTTCATGGTGAGCTGAATACGTTTCCGCTCGTGGTCAATGCTCATAACTTTGACACGTACATGCTGGTGGATGCGTACCACGTCGGCCGGATTGCTGACAAAACGGTCGGCCAGTTGCGATACGTGCACCAGTCCGTTTTCCTTGATACCGATGTCGACAAAGCAGCCAAAGTTGGTAATGTTGGTCACGATGCCGGGCAGTTCCATTCCTTCCTGCAGGTCGTCTAGAGTACGTACGTTCTTGTCAAACTCAAATACCTGTATTTTCTGGCGAGGGTCTCTTCCGGGTTTGTCCAGCTCCTGAAGAATATCCGTCAGGGTGGGTAAACGACCGTATCGGTCACGTATTTCTTTAAATCGATTTTACTGCGGAGCTCTTTGTCTTTAATCAAGTCGGCTACCGTACAGTTCAAATCTTTTGCCATCTGTTCTACAATCGGGTAGCTTTCCGGGTGAACCGCAGAATTGTCCAGCGGATTCTTGGCTTGCGGAATGCGGAGGAATCCGGCGCACTGTTCGTAGGCTTTGGCCCCCATTCTCGGCACCTTCAATAATTGGCGGCGTGACTCAAACGGACCGTTTTCAGTACGGTAGTCCACAATGTTCTGTGCCAGTGTCGGACCTAATCCGGAAACGTAGGTCAGCAGGTGCTTGCTGGCGGTGTTGACATTCACGCCCACCAGGTTGACACAACTTTCTACGGTCTGGTCGAGTGAAGCCTTCAGCTTGGTCTGGTCCACGTCGTGCTGGTATTGTCCCACACCGATGGATTTGGCGTTAATCTTCACCAGTTCTGCCAGTGGGTCCATCAGTCTTCTGCCGATAGATACGGCACCACGTACTGTCACGTCGTAATCCGGAAACTCTTCGCGGGCAGTTTTAGAGGCTGAGTAAATAGACGCTCCATCTTCGCTGACCACGAAAACCTGTACTTCACGGTCGTAACGCTGACTGGTTACAAATTGTTCTGTTTCACGGCTGGCCGTTCCGTTTCCGATGGCAATGGCCTCGATTTATATTGTTCCACTAACTTCACAATCTTTCGGGCTGCCTGTGCATATTCAGATTTGGGCGGGTGGGGGTAAATGGCCTCGTTATGCAGAAGGGTACCTTGTGCATCCAGGCAGACCACTTTGCATCCCGTACGGAATCCAGGGTCGATACCCATCACCCGTTTCTGCCCCAAAGGAGGGGCCAGCAACAACTGACGGAGGTTTCTGCGAATACCCGAATGGCTTCTTCATCGGCCTTCTCTTTGCTGAGTGCGGCAAACTCGGTTTCAATGGCAGGTTTCAGCAAGCGTTTGTAGGCATCGGTGAGGGCCTCTTCCACTTGGTGTGCACATTCATTGTTGGCCCGTACGAACAGCCGTTGAAGGCGTTCGTTGCACATATCTTCATCTTCCGGGAAAATGTTTACTTTTAATACTCCTTCCGATTCTCCCCGGCGAAGGGCCAGCAGGCGGTGGGAAGAACATTTCTTCAAGGGCTCACAGAAATCAAAATAGTCGCGGTACTTGGCCGAAGCCTCTTCTGCTTCTTTTCCTTTGACCACTTTTGACTGAATGAGGGCCTGGCGCTGGAACTGGTTGCGCATCAGGTTGCGCGACCGCTCGTCTTCGCTGATTTGTTCAGCCAGAATATCGCGTGCTCCTTTCAGTGCATCTTCCTCGTCTTTGACTTCTCCTTTGACGAAGTTCCGTACTTGGCAGCAAGGTTGTTTTCCTTTTGCATCATGAGCAAGAGGGCCAGCGGTTCCAGTCCTTTGGCACGTGCAGCCTCGGCTCGGGTTTTTCGTTTGGGCTTGAAGGGAAGGTAGATGTCTTCCAGTTCGGTTGTATTCCAGCAGGCAGAAATGCGGGCTTTCAGCTCTGGAGTCAGTTTCCCTTGCTCCTCGATGGTGGAAAGTACGGTTTCCTTTCGTTTGGACAATTCACACAGTTTCTCATACCGTGTCTGAATGTCGCCTATCTGCACTTCATCCAGTCCGCCGGTAGCTTCTTTACGGTAACGGCTGATGAAAGGAATGGTCGCTCCTCCCTGGAGCAGTTTGAGTGTATTGGCTATGCGATGTGCCGGCAGTTTCAGTTCGGCGGCAATCATCTGGCTGAATTCTTCCATTGATAGGGGCTTTATATTATTTGGTTGCAAAAGTAGTGAAAAAATGGCATAAAAAGCGGTTGGGAAATCTTTCGTATTTGGGTATTTTAGGAAGTATTCTGCGGGAATGTCGGCAACTTCTCGTATCTTTGCAAAAACTTACATAAAAGTCTGCGAAAATGAAGACTAGACGATTTTACTTTTTAATCAGCCTGATTACATTACTCGGTATGGGCCAAGGGCATTTGAATGCCTCGAATAATGAGGAAACCATCACATTGAAATTTGTAGAGACGAGCGACGTGCACGGATGCTACTTCCCCTATGATTTTATACAGAACAAACAGATGAGAGGAAGTCTGGCCCGCGTTTCTTCGTACGTGAAGGAAGAGCGTGAGGTGTATGGCGATAATCTTATTTTGATGGACAACGGTGATATTCTGCAAGGACAGCCTGTGCTTATTACTACAATTATATGGATACTGCTTCCGTACATGTATGTGCCGCTATGCTGAACTATATGCGCTATGATGTGGGCAACATGGGCAATCATGATGTGGAGACAGGACATGCGGTGTACGACCGTTGGGTAGGCCAGTGTGACTTCCCTATACTTGGGGCCAATATCGTGGATGTGAAAACAGGAAAGCCTTATCTGAAACCTTATGAGGTATTGGAACGGAACGGAGTGAAGGTGGTTGTGTTAGGAATGATTACGCCGGCGGTACCATCCTGGTTGCCTGAGCAGTTATGGGCCGGACTTCGTTTTGAGGACATGGAAGCATGTGCGGCGAAATGGGTGAAGGAAATTCGTGAAAAAGAACAACCGGATATTTTGATTGGATTGTTTCATTCAGGAATGGATGGAAAGAAACTGGACAATGTGGTAGAAAACGGCTCGAAAGGCGTGGCTGCCAATGTGCCAGGGTTCGATGTTGTTTTTATGGGACATGACCATACCCGCTGGAATGAAAGAGTTGCCAATGCATCGGGCGATTCTGTGCTGGTAATTGATCCGGCCAATACGGCAAAAGTGGTATCGGAAGTGACCGTAACGGTGAAGAAACAGAATGGAAAGATTGTTTCGAAGCAAGTAGATGGAAAGCTGGTGAACATGGATGACTATGCCGTAGATAAGGATTTTATGCATACTTTCCAGAAACAGTATGAGGCGACGCAGGCTTTTGTGTCCCGGAAAATCGGACGGATGGAACGTACAATTTCTTCCAAGGATGCGTTCTTTGGCCCGTCTGCTTTTATTGATTTGATTCATCAGTTGCAACTGGATATTACCGGAGCTGATATTTCTTTCTGTGCGCCTTTGTCGGCTTATGCTGAGATTAAAGAAGGAGACATTCGTATGAGCGATATGTTCAACTTATATAAGTTTGAGAACATGCTCTACACGATGGTGTTGACCGGAAAGGAAGTAAAGGATTTTCTGGAAATGTCGTATGACCTTTGGGTGAACCAGATGACTTCACCCGATGAGCACCTGCTGTTGCTGAACGAAAAAGACAACGGTTTCGGTCGTTTCCGTAATCCCAGCTTCAATTTTGATTCTGCGGCGGGTATCATCTATACGGTGGATGTGACCAAACCATACGGAAAGAGAATTACGATTGAACGGATGGCCGACGGCAAGCCGTTCGAGATGGACAAGCAATATCGGGTAGCCGTCAATTCCTATCGTGGAAATGGAGGAGGAGACTTGCTGACCAAGGGAGCAGGTATTCCCAAAGCAGAACTGGCAAAGCGTATTGTCTTTTCAACGGATAAGGATTTGCGCTATTACCTGATGAAACGGATTGAGGAGGTTAAAGTACTGAATCCGGCTCCGCTGAACCAGTGGAAGTTTATTCCTGAAGAATGGACTGTACCAGCTGCAAAGCGTGATTATGAACTTTTGTTTGGAAACAAAGATAACGAATAAAATACGTAGGAAGACGGAAAATGTGTAAAGGGTTCCGCAAACATATACGAGTATGGGCATTGTGTCTGGCCACTCTGTTTGCCGCATATTATGCCACGACTGCCCTGTTTACCCACGTGCATGTGGTAAACGGGGTGATGCTTGTGCACTCGCATCCCTTCTCGCATTCTCACTCTCATAGTGACGGGCAGACATTGGCGCTGCATTTTCTGTCGACTTTTTCTTCATTGGAGCCTGGGCATACGGAAGTAGAGACTCCCGATTTGCACCTGCTCTATTCATTACCTTATATAAAGAATACATTCCATGCCGTATGTTGTTGTACGGAAGGGATGTACCTTCGTGCTCCTCCTGTACTATCGTTCTTATTGGGAATTTGAAGAACATAGTATTAATTTTTAGGAGCAATAAATGAAAAAATATATCAATTTGCTGATGGGAGTGGTATGCGCTCTTGTCAGCTGTACTATTGCATACGCTGATGGTCCCGTAAAAGAAGGAAATGCCATTGTGGGACACGTAATTGAGAAAGGTTCGGAAGCAGGATTGCCTTATGCTACCGTGTTGTTGGTGGAAACAGGAGAAGGTACGGTGACGGATGCCGGAGGATATTTCCGTTTTAAAAAGCTTCCGGCAGGAGAATACACCTTGAAGGTGCAGATAATGGGATATACCACTCAGGTAAAGAAGGTGACGGTGAGTAAAGACTTTGTGGTCGACATGCATTTTGTCATGGAGGAAGAAAGTATCATGACGGATGAGGTAGTAGTATCGGCCAACCGGAATGAAACCAGCCGTAAGGTAGCGCCTGTGGTGGTGAATGTGATGAGCAACAAGTTGTTTGAAATTGTCAATTCTACCGATTTGGCCAAATCGCTGAACTACCAGTCGGGATTGCGCGTAGAAAACAATTGCCAGAACTGCGGTTTCCCTCAGGTGCGTATCAATGGATTGGAGGGACCTTATTCACAAATCCTGATTAACAGTCGTCCGGTGATGAGCGCGCTTTCGGGCGTGTATGGACTGGAGCAGATTCCAATCAATATGATTGAGCGCGTGGAAGTGGTTCGCGGAGGTGGTTCTGCCTTATTTGGAGCCAATGCCGTGGGAGGTACCATTAACATCATTACCAAAGACCCCGTTCGTAATTCATTCCAGGTGGCTTCTACCATGTCGAACTTGAATGGAAAGGTATGGGAACAGTATATGGGAGCCAATGCGTCACTGGTTTCGTCCGACAATTCGTATGGCATCGCGCTGTATCAGTCTTATCGTAACCGTAATCCGTATGATGCGGATGGAGACGGATTCTCAGAATTGGGTAAACTGAATATGAATACATTCGGACTGCGGGCATATTACCGTCCGACACAGTTCAGCCGTATCAGTCTGGAATATCATACCACCAACGAGTTCCGTCGCGGAGGAAACAAGTTTGACTTGCAGCCTCACGAAACGGATATTACGGAACAGACCAAGCACATCATTAACAGTGGGGGGCTGACGTATGATGTTTTCTTCAATGAGTACAAGCACAAGCTTTCTGTATATGCTTCGGCACAGCACACCGACCGTAACAGCTATTATGGGGCAGACAAGGCGGAGAATGCATACGGAAAAACCAATGACCTGACTGCTGTAGGTGGAGCTATGTATGTAGGAAACATGGACAACTGTCTCTTTTTTCCGGCTACCTTTACCGGTGGACTGGAGTATCAGTATAACTCCTTGCATGATGTGATGACGGGTTACGGACGTGACTTGAGACAGGATGTGAAGATTGCCAGCGGATTTGTGCAGAATGAATGGAAACTGGATTATTTCACGATATTGGCTGGGTTCCGCTTGGATAAACACAATTTGGTGGATAACGTGATTTTCAGTCCGCGTATCAATACCCTCTGGAAACCTTCTGATAAATTTCAGGGACGTCTCACTTGGTCGACGGGTTTCCGTGCACCTCAGGCATACGATGAGGACTTGCATGTGGCGGCCGTGGGAGGTGAGGCAATGGAAGTAAGACTGGCAGAAGGATTGAAACCGGAACGCTCCAACAGTTTCAGTGGTTCTGTAGACTGGAGTTTCAATTTCGGACATTTCCAGTCGAACTTGCTGATTGAAGGTTTCTATACGGCGTTTGAACGATGTATTTTATCTGGAAAGTTTAGGAAAGGACCCTGTATCGGGCACATTGGTGCAGGAACGCAGAAACGGAAACGGTGCACGGGTATATGGAGCCAATATCGATTACAAGATTGCTCATGGAAAGGAAGCACAGTTGCAGTTAGGTTTTACGGTACAGCGCAGCCGTTACACAGAAGCGGTGAGATGGAGCGAAGATGAAGATGTGGCAGCTATCAAGCGCATGCCGCGTACGCCGGACTACTATGGATACTTTACGTTTAGTTCGGCTCCGTTGAAGAACTTTGACTTTTCTCTTTCCGGCGTATATACGGGACGCATGATTGTTCCTCACTTTGCCGGATACATCGAGAAGGACTGCTTGGAACATACCCCTGACTTTATGGATTTCAACTTGAAGCTGAATTACACCTTTGTGCTGAACGACCATTTGAAGTTGCAGGTAAACGGAGGTGTGCAGAATATCTTTAATGCCTTCCAGAAGGATTTGGATAAAGGTATGAATCGTGACTCCAAGTATTTCTATGGTCCAACACAGCCGCGTACATACTTTATTGGAATAAAAGTTCTTTTAATTAATTTGATGATAAATATTGGGGATGGCGGGTGTCTCTTGGTGGAGGCACCGCTTTTTTTTATGTGTTGTTCAAAGTGTTTTCATGTATGCAAAGTGTTTACTGTTCCAGTTTATAAAAAAGAAAAAACGTCTAATTATATCAGGAAAAGTCATAAGGTCAGTACTTCCCTTGCAGTATTGCAGTACTTCCCTTGCAGTATTGCAGTACTTCCCTGAAAGTACTGGAGTACTTCCTTTGCAGTACTGTGGTACTTTCTTGGAAGTACTGGTTTTATGAAAGAGTGATATATTGAAATGCTTTTTAGACTGCGGATTGTGTGGAAACAAGACATTTTCGTTATTTTTTGTGGGAAAATAAAAGAACGTATGAAAAGAGCAGCATTGATTTTAGCATTGGGGCTGTCACTCGGCAGCGGTACCTTTGCGCAGACTTTTGAAGATTATTTTGTAGACAAGACGCTTCGTCTGGATTATATTTTTATGGGAAATGCAGACAAGCAGGACATTTGTCTGGATGAATTGTCGGTTCTTCCGCAGTGGGCAGGAAGACGCCATCATTTGTCGGAACTTCCGTTGGAGGGAAATGGAGAGATAACTATGAAGGATAAGGCTACCGGGAAGGTTATCTACCGCACTTCTTTCTCCAGCTTGTTTCAGGAATGGATTGGAGAACAGGAAGCCAAGGTAGTGAAACGTGGATTCGAAAATACATTTTTGGTACCTTATCCCAAGCAGCCGGCAGAAATCACCGTCGTTTTGCGGAACGCTTCGCGCGAAGTGAGCGCTACGCTGGTACATGAGGTTAATCCTTCTGATATTCTGATTCATCAAAGAGGGGAAGGAGATCTGACACCGCATCGCTATTTGTGGCAAGGAGGTTCTTCAGATAAATGCATTGACGTGGCCATTATGGCAGAAGGTTATGCAGCTAATGAATCGGATTTGTTTACAAAGATGCGGCGGTGGCGTGTGAAGCCTTGTTTGCACATGAATCGTTTAAGAAGCTGAAAGACCGCTTCAATATTGTGGCTGTATTTAGTGAGTCAAAAGATAGCGGGGTAAGTATTCCCCGAAAGGATGAATGGAAAAAACAGCCGTAAGCTCGCATTTTGATACGTTTTACTCTGACCGTTATCTGACTACCCGTAGCGTGAAGGCCATTCATAACTGGCTGGCAGGCATTCCATACGAGCATATCATTATCCTTGCCAATACGGATACCTACGGAGGAGGAGGTATTTACAACTCCTATACTTTAACTACGGCACATCACTCTATGTTCAGACCAGTCGTGGTACATGAATTTGGGCATAGTTTTGGAGGGTTGGCCGATGAATATGCGTATGATGAGGCTCCCAGTCCGTTGTATCCTTATGACATAGAGCCTTGGGAACCGAATATTACGACTTTGGTTCATTTTGAAGATAAATGGAAGGATATGCTGGAACCGGGAACTCCTGTGCCGACAAAACCTCAGACCGATGAAAAACTGATTTATACAAAAGTCGGGGTATACGAAGGAGCTGGTTACACTAAAAAGGGAATTTATCGCCCGACTACGGAATGCCGGATGAGAATCAATGAGGCACCTGTGTTCTGTCCCGTATGCCAGCGCTCCTTGGAACGGACGATTCGTTTTTATACAGAGTAATAATTTCTAAATCTATGGGTTATGCTTCAATTTACACCACTTCAAACCACAGACAAAGACTATTCTTTTGTAGAAAACCTGTTGCATGAGTCTTTCCCTGAAGCGGAGCGGAGGGATGATGTAGCACAACGAGATAATGTGGATAACTGTGCAGCCTTTACTTGCTACTTGATTTCAGATGATGAACTTCTGGTCGGACTTATTACAGTGTGGAAGTTTGCCGGCTTTTCTTATGTGGAGCATCTGGCTACTTCTCCATCTGTGCGCAATAAAGGATATGGACGGAAAATCATGGAAGTCCTTCAGCAGCAATTCCCGGGAGTCATTATTCTGGAAGTGGAGAAACCGGTGGACGAATGGAGTCGCCGGCGTATCGGTTTTTATCAGCGGTGCGGATTCAGTTTATGCGAAAAAGAGTATGTACAGCCTTCGTACCGAAAGGGAGGAGAAACACTTCCCATGTTCCTGATGTATGCAGGAACAGAAACGATAGACAAAGAATTTGAATCTATACGGGATGAAATTTACCGTAAGGTATATGGCGTAGAATCTGTATAATATACAAAAAAACGCGGAAACTAGATTGGTTTGATATATCAGTTTCCGCGTTTTTTTATGGGAGGATTATTGCCAGCCTCCTCCTAAGGCCTTGTATAAATTAACCATTGTAATCTGTTTGTCACGTACAGCATTGCTCAATCCGATTTGGGCATCCAGATAACCTCGCTGTGCGTCCAGCAAATCCATGTAACCAATTACTCCGTTGATATATTGCAGCTGAGCCAAATCAAGTGTAATTTTCGAAGACTGCTCCAGTCGCAAGCGGGTTTCATAGATTTCTTTTACCTTATTATATTCTGCTATGGCATTGTACGCATCCTTGAAAGCGTTCAGTACCACTTTCTCGTATGCGTAGGCAGCTTGTTCACAGGCAGCTTTCTTTGCTTTCAGCATGGCCCGGTTTTTCCCATGGCGAAAATAGGCTGAAGAATGGTTCCCGCCAATAGGTAATGGGGCGATTTGAACAGATGAGAAAGCTCTTCATTTTCTGAATCATGGCTGGCTGTTAGTGTCAGTTTGGGAAACATATTGGTATAAGCAATTCCTACGGCTGCATTGGCAGCAATGACGGCCTGTTCAGCCTGACGTACATCCGGCCGACGCTCCAGCAAGGAAGAGGGGAGTCCCACGGGTAAGGAAGCTGCATGAATTACATCTTCAGGCAGGACTGTTCTTTTTATGTCGTGGGGATATTCTCCAGCTAAGAAGGCTATTTCATTTTGTTTCAATGTAATTTTCTTTTCCAGATCGGGAACCAAAGTGGCTGTTCTTGCCAATTCCACCTGTGCCTGGCGGAAGGCTGTTTCTGAAGTCAGTCCTCCTTCATAGCGGATACGTGCGAGGTGCAGACTTTCCCGGCGGGCATCTACTGTCTTTTCACGATAGACAGCTCATTGTCGAGAGCCACCAGTTCAAAGTAGGATTGTGCCACTTGTGCCACCAGACTCATTTTCAAGGCCCGCTGATTCTCAATGGAGCCCATAAACTCGGCCATACTTTTGTCTTTGGCCCAGCGAAGGTTTCCCCACAGGTCGATTTCCCATGTAACTCCCAGTTTTATATCATACTGGTCGTCTGATTTATAGTGCCCGCCTCCGTGGTCTTCGCCTTCTTGTTCTGCATAGAACTTAAGTCCGACTTGAGGGAAGAGGTTTGCATAATCAATACGTTTCATGGCAGCCAGTTCCTTGACTTTTGCTGCTGCAATCAGCATATCCTTGTTGTTGTCCAAGGTCTTTTGGATGAGTTGCTGAAGGATTGTGTCCGTATAAAGCTGTTCCCAGGGATAGTCACCAATAGATACGGTATCTACGCTTGTGCTGTCGAGGGTAGAGGGCAAATCTATCTGAGGACGGGTGTATTGTTTCCCGATTTTGCAGCCTCCCATCAGGAGGGCTGTACGGGAATCACCAAAAATTTTATATAGTTGATTTTTCAGTTTCATAAGCTACATCTGTAAGGTTTACTGTTTCGCTTTAATTTTGTGGGTAGCTTTGTAAATCATTACAAAGAAGAACGGCACGAGCAAGATACCTACGGTAACAGCTACTATCATTCCGAAGAATACACCGGTACCGATGGCTTGTCGGCTGGCTGACCCCGGACCTGAGGCAATCACCATTGGAAGCATACCCAGGATGAAGGCCAGTGAGGTCATCAAGATGGGGCGGAAACGCAGGCTGGCTGCATGAAGAGCAGATTCTACGATATCACGTCCTTTATCGACTTCGTCTTTGGCGAATTCCACAATCAAAATGGCGTTCTTCGCGGCAAGACCGATAAGCATTACCAGACCAATCTGAAAATAGGTGTCATTTTCCAAACCGCAGAGGGTAATACCCGCATACGCTCCTAAAACGGCTACCGGAAGTGAAATCAATACGGCGATAGGCACTGTCCAGCTTTCATAAAGGGCTGCCAGGAACAGGAAGACGAACAGGAATACCAGCGCCAGGATGAGTCCGGTTTGTCCGCCGGCTTTCTTTTCCTGATAGGACAGACCGCTCCATTCAACACCGATATTGTCGGGTAATTTTTCGCGTGCAATCTGTTCCAGCGTTTCCATTACCTGACCGGAGCTTGCTCCATTGGCTGTGGTTCCTCGGATAACGGCTGTATTAAACATGTTAAAGCGTCTGATACTTCCCGGTCCGGTTGTATAATCAGTAGTTCCAAGGGCTGTCAGCGGAATCATGTCACCATCAGATCCTCTTACAAAGAACAGACCGATATTGTCGCGTTGCTGACGATACGGAGCTTCTGCCTGAATGTATACACGGTAGATACGGTTGAACATGTTAAAGTCATTCACGTAAACAGAGCCGGTGTAAGCTTTCATGGTAGAGAATACATCTGCCATCGGAACACCTGCTAACTTAACCTTATCACGGTCTACATCGAAATACAACTGAGGAATTTCTGCCTGAAGTGATGAAGACAATCCTGCAATTTCTTTCCGTTGTGAAGCGTAATACATCAGCGTATCCGTAGCTCTTACCAAATCGTCATACGTTGCATCGCCACGGGCTTCCAGCTGCATTTCAAAACCACCGGCAGTACCAAGTCCGGGAATTACCGGAGGAGTAGAAAGATACACTTTACTTTCCGGGTATTTTTCCAGCTCTTTCTGTATGCGGTCCATTACTTCGTCAATGGTCGTGTTGTCACGTTCCTTCCATTCTTTCAGGATGACGGTCAACTGGCTTCTGGCCTGGCTGGTACCTACACGTGGACTGCTACCTGTTACATTCTGTACGTATTCCACTGCCGGGTCTTTCATGATGAAGTCGATTGCTCTGTCAGTTATGACACGTGTTCTTTCCAAAGTGGCTGTTTCCGGAAGTTCCAGTTCCACGGTGAAATATCCCTGGTCTTCTATCGGAAGGAAGCTGGTCGGAACAAGGCGATGGAATACATAGATGAAAACCAATACCATTCCAAAGCCTGCCATTATACGGCGCGGGTGTTTGACAACATGCTTGATATAAATAATGTATTTATTGTTTCCGATAGCCAGCCATTCATTAATTAGTCTGAACACCTTGTTCTTGGGTTTGTTCGGATCAACTGGTTTCAGGATGAGTGAACACATTACCGGACTCAAGGTCAGCGCCACAACCGTAGACAGAAGCACAGATACTACGATGGTAATAGTAAACTGGCGATAAAGCTGTCCGGTGATACCCGACAGAAAACTTACGGGAACGAATACTGCCGCCAACACAAGTGAGGTAGCAATAATAGCGCCTACCAGACCTTCCATGGCTTTCTTGGTAGCTTCGTATGGGCTGAGTTTTTCTTCTTCCATGATGCGTTCCACATTTTCCACCACGACTATGGCATCATCTACTACAATACCAATGGCCAGTACCAGCCCTAACAAGGTCAGCATGTTGAGCGAGAAGCCGAATATCAGCATGAAGCCGAATGTACCAATCAAAGAGATGGGGACAGCTACGACCGGAATAAGTGTGGCACGCCAGCTCTGCAGTGAAAGGAATACCACAATGATTACCAGCACCAATGCTTCAAACAAAGTCTTGTATACCTCATGAATAGACTGCGAGATATAAGTAGTCATGTCGAACGGGAAGTTGTATTCCAGTCCTTCCGGGAAACTTTTGCTGATTTCCTTCATGGCCTCTTTGACGTTCTGCGCCACTTCCATAGCGTTGGCTCCAGGAAGCATGTAGATTCCAAGAATGGCTGCATTTCCTCCGTTGATACCACTTTCCGTGCTATAGGAAGAAGCTTCCAGTGATACTCTGGCCACATCGCGCAGACGCACGAGTGAACCGTCGGGGTTAGCACGCAATACAATTTCTTCAAACTGGGAGGCTGACGATAAACGTCCTTGTGCGGTAATAGGGACTGTAATGTCAATGCCGCTCACAGGTTGCTGCCCGAGTACACCGGCTGCCGATTCACGGTTCTGGTCTTTCAAAGCGTTTTGAAGGTCTTGCACCGTCAATCCGAAATTGGCCAGCTTGGCAGGGTCTGCCCAAATCTGCATGGCGTAATAGCGGCTTCCGATATTAGAGATTCGTCCTACTCCCGGGATACGGCGAAGCAAGTCGAGTACATTTAATGTAGCAAAGTTACTCAAATAAATTTCATCGAATTTCGGATCATCCGAAGTCAAACACAGTGTCATCAGCTGACTGGGTGCCTGTTTTTCTACAGAGATACCATTCTGAATTACTTCCGCCGGCAGACGAGATTCCGCCAGTTTGATACGGTTCTGGATTTCTACCGCCGCCAAGTCAGGGTCGGCAGAGATATCGAAAGTCACAGTGGCAGAGAATCCTCCTGAGTTGGAACTGCTGGATTCCATGTAAAGCATACCTGGTGTTCCGTTCAATTCCTGTTCGATAGGAGTAGCTACAGCCTGCGATACCGTTACGGCACTGGCTCCCGGATAGGAGGCACTGATTTTTACCACAGGCGGAGTAATTTGCGGGTATTGGTCGATAGGCAGCATCATCAAACCGATGATACCTACAATCACGATTAATATAGAGATGACAGCCGAGAATACAGGCCTGTCAATAAAAAAGCTGACTTTCATGCGTAAATTTGTTTAGGGGTGAGTTATTCTTCCTCTTTTTTCGCTTCGCTCTGTAATTTTGCCGGATCTTGTACGCGGACTTTCATTCCCGGAGCCAGTTTGTGGAATCCTTCGTAGACAATCATTTCGCCGGCTGATAATCCGCGTTCTACTACGACATCGTTCTCGAATTCAGGGCCTAACTCAATGAATCGTCTTTCCACGGTTGAGTCTTTTCGCATGACAAAGATATGAGCTCCTCCTTTTTCAATGATAAGAGCTTTTTGGGGAACGACTGTGGCATTTTCACGTACGTCGAGCAACACTTTAACCTTGGTGAATTGTCCCGGCAGCAATACGTGGTCTGGGTTAGCCAGTTCGGCACGTACGGAGAATGTTCCAGTTTTAGGGTTTACCTGAGGAGCTGCAAAGTCTACCAGACCTTTGTGCTCGTATATAGAATTATCAGGCAATGTAATGGTTACGGTAGGCTGCCAGGAGCGGGTAGAGTCTTTCTGACCGAATGTCACGTTTCGCTCCTTGCTTTTTAAGTAGTCCAGGGCTGTCATGCTGAAATCCACCAGAATGGTATCACTTTTTACGATAGTAGCCAGCAGCGATTTTCCATTGCTACCTACCAGTGTTCCCAAGTCGACGTGACGTTCACTGATTTCTCCTGAAATCGGCGAGCGGACAATCGTGTAGCCTAATTCCTGTTCAGCCTGTTCCAAGTCGGCCTGGCTCATACCTACGCTGGCTACAGCTGTTTCGTAAGCAGCCACCGCATTGTCCAAGTCCAGCTGGCTGGCTGCATTTTGTTCATACAGCGGGCGGATACGTTCCAGGTCACGTTTCGCTTTTTGCGCCTGTGCCTGATCTTTTTTCAACTGAGCACGTACCTTGTCAGCCTTGGCACGATATTGGTCTTGATTGATAACAAACAATACTTGATTACGTTTGACTGAGGTTCCTTCCTCGAAAAGCATTTGTTCCAGAAAACCTTCTACACGTGCACGCACTTCCACGAATTGCTGGGCACGGATACGTCCTACATATTCACCGAAAATTTGTACATTTTGTTGGCTAGCTGGCATAACTGACACAATCGGTGTTTCGGCTACGGGTCTCTTCTCTCGAGTAAAGATATAGTAAAGGGATAAAATGACTGCGATGCCGATAACCATGTAAATCATTTCTTTTCTTTTTACCTTTAATTCTTTCCTAGTCAAAAGCGTTTCATAAGTTCAATTCTTTTATAGTTTTAGATGCCATTATCTTTAAAATGGCTGACAAGATTTGTGCCAAAGATACAAAAATGTTTTATGAGCTGAAAATCAGGGAGATTTAACTTTGAATTAATAAAAATGTATTGTGGAATTTTACAAGTTATTGTAGAAAAATTCCACAATCTGACTGTGGTCATCGTTCCCTCCACAAATGTCTGAAGGTCCAGATGGGATGATACCATATCATTCGAGGACCAGCAAAACGCATGACTTCTTTTTATTTTTTGTCTCATTTTGGGGTGGTAACAGTGCACGGTACATTGGCGGCACGTCTTCTTTCGTTCTCCAAACGGACAGTGCTCCAGTCTTTGATGTGCATATTTAAGCAATTCGCTGCATGCAGAACATAAGGCCTGATTTTTCTCCTTATGTCGGCAATAAAAAGTGAATCATTTGTTCTATGGTCTGTTTTTTCTTCTTCTATCCGTGAAAGTTTATTCATATTTTATATAGAACTTCGGTTTCAAAGGTACGAATAGAATTGATATTTTTCGTAACTTTGCGCTCAAAATAATTCTTTAAACAAAATGATATTAGAGGAACAATTTAGAGACAACTGTAAAGGCTCACGATCAGCAATTGCATCGTAGAGTGGATTTATTGTTGCGTACGGGAAAATTATTGGTAGAGAGTCTTGCCGATACGAACCGTATTGTAAGAAACATGAAACGTACGGCTGCTTATCTTGGTATCCCCGAAGAGAAGCTTCACATCAACGTCAGTTTTACCATGTTGATGGTGAACGTGAGTGATGGTGACTATTCTTTTACTAAATTCCAGCGAATTGAAGGTCATGGAGTGAATATGACGGCCATTTCGGAAGTCAGCAAGCTTTCCTGGCGTGCGATTGAAAATGATTACACGCTCGACCAGTATGAAGAAGAACTGGAAAAGATTCGTAAGAAAAAACGTAATTACACTCCGTGGCAGGTGGCGATAGGTGCCGGGTTTGCCTGTGGCGGATTCTGTATTCAGTTCGGTTGTGACTGGGTGGCATTCTTGTATGCATCAATTGCTGCCATATTGGGTATGCGCTTGCGTCAGGTATGCAATGAGTCTGGTTTGAATCATTACATGGGAATCGCTATTTCTGCCTTTGTGGCTACCATCATTGCGTGGGCATCTACTCTGTTGCCTGCAGAATGGACATCTACTCCTTGGCATCCGTTGCTTGCCTGTGCCTTGTTTATTGTGCCTGGGGTTCCTTTGATTAACTTTGTGGACGATATGCTGGATAATTATATTCAGGTAGGTATTGTCAGAGCGGTGAATACCTTGCTGATGGTGGCTGCCATGGCTTTCGGTATCGCATTTGCCGTGAAACTTTGCCGTATTGAGAACTTCTTCCCGACCATCAGTATGGTTCCTCATCATCAGTATTGGGAGTATGCCATCGCTGCAGCTATTTCAGCCATGGGATTCTCGATGATTTTCAATATACAGCGTCGTTTGTTGTGGGTAGTAGCTATCGGAGGTATTATTGCCGTATGTACGCGTAACTTTGTGAACTTAGGACCGAGCACAGACAATATCGGTTTGGATATGGGACTGGTTATTGGTTCTTTCTCAGGAGCTGTACTGGTTAGCTTGATTGCCATTAAGGCAGTTCACTGGTTCCACGTGCCAACCATGTGCTGACTATTCCTTCTGTCATCCCGATGATTCCGGGAGTACTGATGTATCGTATGTTGTTCGGTATCATCAATATTAATGTGCAGAGCATTGATCAAGTAACTCCTCTGATGAAAGCAATAGAAAGCGGTGTAAATTCCGGACTTGTGATTATGTGTATTGCTTTGGGAGTTGCTATTCCGAACATCTTCGGACGTCGTTTCATTGCTTCTTCAAAGAATAAGCGTCTGGCAGAGCTTTTGAAAGAACGTAAGGCTCGCGGCAAGTTCGTGGAATGGTAATTAAACTTTGATTTGTTCGTTCATTATTCTTTATAGAAGTGAAGAAGATTCACTTCTTTATGAAAAAATCCCACCGGGAACTTTTAGAAGTCAGGTGGGATTTTTCGTATCATACGGGTTCTTGAGTTCTTGTTAGAATTCAAATTTCTCCAGTTTCATAGCGGCTAATTCCTGAATCTTTGGAACCAGGGTGGTGAAATGTGCAGCTTGTTCGTGTGCTGCAAGAGAAGCCGCATCTTTCCATGTTTCACAAATCATCAGGACATCCTGGCGTGTAGTGCTCTGAAAGAGGTCGTAAGCTACGCATCCGTTATCTTTCTGTGAAGCAGCTACCAGATCTTTTGCTATGCTTACTACTTGGTCGTAGTTCTGTTTCTCTACTTGAATAAATACGTTTAGTCTGATCATTGTTTTTGTTTAGTTATTTGTACGTTGCAAATATAGGATAAAAAAAAAGGACTGTACAAGTGTACAATCCCTTTTGAGTTTTATTTAGAAAGAATTATTTCTTACCTTCCAGCTGTTCTTTCAATGCAGCCAAAGCATCGATGTCACCCAGAGTAGTTGAAGCTGCCTGGTTCTGAATCATCGGAGTTTCTTCTTTCTTAGAAGCCTTCTTAGAAGCTTTCTTTTCTGCCTTTTCTTCTGCCTTAGCAGCATCTTCGAAGATACGGCTGTGAGAAACGATGATACGTTTTGCATCCTTGTTGAATTCGATTACCTTGAACGGCAATTTTTCATCCAACTGAGCCTGAGAACCGTCTTCTTTTACCAGGTGTTTCGGAGTTGCGAAACCTTCTACACCATAAGGCAATGCTACAACGGCACCCTTATCCAGCATTTCGATGATAGTTCCTTCGTGAACAGAACCTACAGTGAATACTGTTTCGAATACATCCCAAGGATTGTCTTCCAACTGCTTGTGACCCAAGCTCAGACGACGGTTTTCCTTGTCGATTTCCAAAACTACTACGTCGATGTCTGCACCAATCTGAGTGAATTCAGAAGGATGTTTGATCTTCTTAGTCCAAGACAAGTCAGAGATGTGGATCAATCCGTCAACACCTTCTTCGATTCTACGAATACACCGAAGTTAGTGAAGTTGCGAACTTTAGCAACGTGCTTAGAACCTACAGGATATTTTTCTTCGATAGTTTCCCATGGATCTGCTTTCAGCTGTTTGATACCCAAAGACATCTTGCGTTCTTCGCGGTCCAGAGTCAAGATAACAGCTTCTACTTCGTCGCCCACTTTCATGAAGTCCTGAGCAGAACGCAGGTGCTGTGACCAAGACATTTCTGATACGTGAATCAAACCTTCTACGCCCGGAGCGATTTCGATGAATGCACCATAGTCAGCCATAACGACTACTTTACCCTTCACGTGATCACCAACCTTCAAGTTAGGATCCAGTGCATCCCATGGGTGCGGAGTCAACTGTTTCAAACCAAAGAGCGAATACGTTTTCTTTTCGTCGTCGAAGTCCAAGATAACAACGTCAACTTCTGATCCAAAGAAACAACTTCGCGAGGATCGCTTACACGGCCCCAAGACAAGTCTGTGATGTGGATCAAACCGTCTACGCCGCCCAAGTCGATGAATACACCGTAAGATGTGATATTCTTAACAGTACCTTCCAGTACCTGACCTTTTTCAAGTTTGCTGATGATTTCTTTCTTCTGCTGTTCCAGTTCAGCTTCGATAAGAGCCTTGTGAGAAACAACCACGTTCTTGAATTCCTGGTTGATTTTAACAACCTTGAATTCCATAGTCTTACCTACGAATACATCGTAGTCACGGATAGGTTTCACATCAATCTGAGAACCCGGCAAGAATGCTTCAATACCGAATACGTCAACGATCATACCACCCTTAGTGCGGCACTTGATGTAACCCTTAATGATTTCTTCGTTTTCAAGAGCAGCGTTAACACGATCCCAAGAACGAGTAGCGCGAGCTTTCTTGTGAGACAAGATCAACTGACCTTTTTTGTCTTCCTGGTTTTCGATGTACACTTCTACAGTGTCACCTACTTTCAAATCCGGATTGTAACGGAATTCGCTCAATGGAATGATACCATCTGATTTGTAACCGATGTTAACAACCACTTCGCGTTTGTTCATTGCGATTACAGTACCGTCTACAACCTCACGGTCGTTTACTTTGTTCAGCGTGCTGTCATAAGCTTTTTCAAGATCTTCTTTGCTTACGCTGGTTACTGCATCACCATTTTCATACGCATCCCAGTTGAAATCTTCAATAGGAGCAATGTTCTTTAAGTTTTCCATTAAATAAAAAATTGTTTTTAAATAACTAATTGTGTTAGACTTTATATTGTTTATATAAATCGGCTGCAAAGGTATAATAAAAATCCTGAATATTAAAAGGCTTGCCTGCATTTTTTAGGAGGAAGAAAAATAGAAAAACCGGAAAAAGGCTCCATATGGGAGGTTTTTCCGGTTTTTATAAGTTTTTGGATTTTCTGTTAGTTTCAAGCGAATAGTCTATGGTGGTGACTACGCGTATCTTCTTGATATAAGGG